>BNJT01002116.1_pt1 | contig 30196 bp, 52 predicted proteins | sample 8540491 | NCBI WGS metagenome assembly BNJT01 (sample SAMD00202455, study PRJDB9452) | human saliva metagenome | host: Homo sapiens | reverse complement strand
TTTAGCTGTTACCGAAAAATGGTTCAAAAACTCTTCACTAAAAGTAAAAATATGATTTTTAGACAAACAAAAAAAGGCCCGGACATTTGATATGTACCCAGAATCCTGGACACATTTTTAAATTAAGCTGAACACATGGATGTTTTCCTGTATTGAACAGGGGACATCCATTTTGTTTTTTCTTGTATTCTTTTGTTATTGTAATAATCTATATATTCTTCAACTGCTGTTTGAAATTTCTTAAAGGTAGAATATTCCTTTTCATAACCATAGAGCATTTCGTTCTTCATTCTGGCGAAAAACGTTTCTATAATGCAATTATCATAACAATTTCCTTTTCGGGACATTGATTGAATAATACCTCGTTCTTCTAATGTCCTTTGATAAAATACGTGTTGATATTGCCAACCTTGATCAGAATGGAGAATCAATCCATTAACATCAGTGAATTTTTTGAAAGCTCTATTTAGCATCCTTTGAATCTGTTCTAAGTTAGGGCTTAGAGAAAGATCATAGGAGATTATTTCATTAGTAGACATATCCAAAATTGGAGAAAAGAAACATTTCCCCCAAGAAAAAGTGAATTGAGATACATCTGTACTCCATTTTTGAAGTGGCCTATCGGCCGTAAAATCTCTGTTAATAATATTATCAGCAACTTTCCCAACGCTACCTCGATAAGAATGGTATTTTTGTTTAGGGCGTTTTCCAAACAAATCATTTATATGCATAAGTCGTTGAACTCTTTTATGATTAACAACGTAGCCTCTACGACAAAGTTCTTGGTAAATTCTTCTAACGCCATATCTACCTTTATTTTCATGAAAGATGGTTTGGATTTCCGATAATAACTCACCATTTTTCTCAGCCACAGCATCTACTTTATTCAATTCAAAATAGTAAGTAGATTTAGCCATTTTCATCGCTTTAAGAAGATATTTTAGTTGGTATCCTCCTTCTCGTAGTTCCTTGATAATCGCTGCTTTCTCGCCTTGAGAAGCGCAGCTTCTTGTTCTTTTCTCAAGGCTCTCAGTTTTTTTATAACAGCAATTTCAGCCTCTAAATATGCATTTCGTTCACGTAAACGAATTAATTCTTCTCGTTCTGATTCTGAAAGGGTATCTGATACAAGTTTTTTATTCATAACAGGCTCCTTAGATAATGCTTGTCCACTTTTCTCATTCTTTAGACCATTATATCCATAAGTTAGATACTTGTGAACCCAAGAACTTAATAATCCGTGATTAATTCCTGCTGGGAAAAGAAACCTCTGTAAGAGTTTTCCCATTTAAAACCTGTAGAACAAATGTCAATTTTTCTTCCTGTGACCATTTCCTTTGCTTTTTAACGCGCTTTAATCCCTTAGGGCCGCGTATTTTTTCAATTTTATCCCATTCTACTATTTTTTTACGAAAACTACTCTTCATAACTTTTTCAGGCGTTTCGGCCCATATTCCTTGTCGATATAATTCGACACATTTCATTTTGAACTCTGATGAGTAACGCATAATAAATACCCCCTCTACTGGTTTATCCAGTAAAGGGGGTACATATCAAATTTCCCAGCCTTTTTAAGGATGCATTATTATGCTTCTTTTTTAGCTTCTTCTTTCACATCTTGAGCTTTTTCTTTTACATCTTCTGCTAATTCAGCAACCACTTCAGCTGACTCTTCTTTTTGTTTAGAGAAGTTTTCTTTTACTTTATCAACTGTTTCGTTGAATTGGTCTTTTAAGTTTTCAGTATGTTTAGAAACTTGTTCTTTTAGATGAGAAGCTTGTTCTTGTAAGTTAATACGAATATCTTGAGTTGAAGCTTTGGCAACTTCAGTGAATTCTGCTCCTTTTGCTAAGGCAATTTCACCATATTCTGACAATTGTTCTTTATAACGATCAGCTTCTTTTGCTAAATCTTCACGTAATTCTTTTCCTGATTTTGGTGCAAATAGCAATGCAGTTACTGCTGCTGCTGTTCCCCCGATTAATGCTCCTAATAAAAATCCGCATTTTTTACTCATGTTCAACACTCCATTTCATTAATTATATTTTTTTCTTTTTGGAAAAAAATGCTCTTCCGAAGTTAACTGCCGTAGCTACACGACTCGTTTTAGAAAGTTTTACTGCTTTTGTTGCTAGATTTCGTGAAGATGCATTCACATCTGAAATTGTCACACCTAAATCTCCAGCTGCAGTAAATAATGGATCAGTGGCTTTTAATTTGCCATTGATATCGTCCACCAATACATTGGCTTTATTTAATAACCCCTCTACTTCAATTGAGAGGCTGTCTACATCTTTAGTAATAATCTCTAATGAATGATTCATGTTCTCAACGGTTTTATTTAATTTTGATAAAATCGGTGATACTTTGACAATCACAAAAACTACTAAGGCTAATAAAGCACATGCAGCTATTAATGCAGCAATCTCAATACCTGTCATTGAGCCATTCCTCCAATCTTCTAGTATGATTCAATCATAACACTATCCCTTTAAAATTACCATCAAATTCTTTTGCAATTTCAATCTCTTTTCATTCGTTTTTTTGGTATGATAAACTGATTGTATTAAAAAAATTAAAGGAAGACTTGTTATGCGTGTATTTTTATGGTTCGATTCCATCTCTAATTTCTTTATCAATTATTGGAATGGGATTGAATGGGAATCTATTTTATCTAATCTTTTTACTAAACTACTCTCACTAGTCATTTTATTTTTTTACTATTTTATTTAGGGAAAAAAACTAGCCCATTTTCTTTTTAAGAAAACCATTCTCTCTTCTATGAGAGTCTCTACTCAATCGGAAAGTCGCAAGAAAACCATTCTTAAATTATTAGAGAATATGTTGGATTATTTCTTATATTTCATTTTGATTTATTGGATTCTTTCGATTATCGGAGTCCCAATTTCTAGTTTATTAGCAGGTGCCGGAATCGCTGGGGTTGCTTTAGGTCTAGGAGCACAAGGTTTCTTATCAGATGTCATCAATGGATTATTTATCTTAATGGAACGTCAATTTGAAGTAGGAGATGCGGTTTTAATTAATTCTATTTCTGGGACGATTGCAAGCGTTGGCGTTCGTACAACCCAAGTTCGAGGATATGATGGAACCCTGCATTACATTCCCAATCGCAACATTACCGTCGTTAGCAACCAATCTCGAGGAAATATGAGAGCTTTAATCGAACTTCCACTCAATAGTAATGTTGATTTAAAAACGGTCTATGAAACCATCGAAGCCGTGAATACTCGATATGCTAAATCGGATGAGGCTCTAGCTTCTGCACCAAATATTGTGGGCCCTCAAACCAAACCAACTGGACAATTTGTCTTCACGATTTCTATCATGACGAAGAATGGATTGCAACATGCCACTTATCAAAAATACTTAACCTTATATCAAGAAGCATTATTAAAAAAAGGAATCGACCTTTCGACTCCAACGATTCCCTATCTGACAAAAATAAAAGAAGGCGAAAAAAATTTTGATAGTACCCCCTTTACTGGACAAACCAGTAAAGGGGGTATTTAATATACGTTACTCATTCGAATTCAAAATGAAATGTGTCGAATTATATCGACAAGGAATATGGGCTGAGACACCTGAAAAAGTTATGAAGAGGAGTTTTCAAAGAAAAATATTGAATTGGGATAAAATTGAAAGGATTCATGGTCCTAAAGGATTGGAGCGTGTTAAAAAACAAAGAAATTGGACGGTAGAAGAAAAAAATTGACATTTGTTTTACAGGTTTTTAAATGGAAAAGCTCTAACAGAGGTTGCTTTTTCAGCGGGAATAAGTGAAGGATTATTAGGTTCTTGGGTTCACAAGTATAAAAACTTATGGATATAATGGTTTAAAGAATAAGAAAAGAGGACGACCATTATCTAAGGAGCCTATTATGAATAAAAAAACTGTGCCTGATAACCTTTCAGAATCCGAACGAGAAGAATTAGTTCGATTACGTGAACGAAATGCATATTTAGAAGCTGAAATTGCTGTTATAAAAAACTGAGAGCCTTGAGAAAAGAACAGGAAGCTGCGCTTCTCAAGGCGAGAAAGCAGCGATCATCAAGGAGTTACGAGAAGTAGGATACCAACTAAAACATCTTCTTAAAGCGATGAAAATGGCTAAATCTACTTATTATTTTGAATTAAATAAAGTAGATGCTGTGGCTGAGAAGAATGGTGTTTTATTATCAGAAATCAAAAATATTTCATGAAAATAAAAGGTAGATATGGCGTTAGAAGAATTTTACCAAGAACTTTGCCGTAGAGGTCACGTTGTGAATCATAAAAGAGTTCAACGTCTTATGCATGTAAATGGATTGTTTTGGAAAAACGACCTAAAAGAAAAAAATACCATTCTTATCAAGGTAATGTTGGAAAAGTTGCTGATAATATTATTAACAGAGATTTCACGGCCGATAGGCCACTTCAAAAATGGAGTACAGATGTATCTCAATTCACTTTCCCTTGGGGAAAATGTTTCTTTTCTCCAATTTTAGATATGTCTTCTAATGAAATAATCTCCTATGATCTTTCTTTAAGTCCCAACTTAGAACAGGTTCAAAGGATGTTAAATAGAGCTTTCAAAAAATTCCCTGATGTTAATGGATTGATTCTCCATTCTGATCAAGGTTGGCAATATCAACACGCATTTTATCAACAGTCATTAAAAGAACGAGGAATTATTCAATCAATGTCTCGAAAAGGAAATTGTTATGATAATTGCATTATAGAAACGTTTTTCGCCAGAATGAAGAACGAAATGTTCTATGGTTTGGAAAAGGAATATTCTACCTTTAAGGAATTTCAAACGGCAGTTAAAGATTATATAGATTATTACAATAACAAAAGAATTCAAGAAAAAACAAAATGGATGTCCCCTGTTCAATACAGGGAAACATCCATGCGTTCAGCTTAATTATTAATGTGTCCAGGAATCTGGGTACATATCAATTTTCGCCTTCTCTTTTTATTTTTCAACTAAATCAAATTCTCTAGTTAATTCATGAACCATGAAATTAATGCGTTTCAACACTTCTTTTCTGGTTACGATCCCTAAAAATTCTTGGTTTTCATTCGTAATACAAATAAAACTTTGATCCACCAAATCCCTCAATACATCTTCCATATCTGTATCAACGAAAATCGTTGGAAACTCCGTCTTCATGACATCACGAACTTTATACTTACTGAGTTGATTCATATGAATTTGTTCGACTCCAGTAATCTTTTGCAAAATCATCGCTAAAGACACTAAGCCTACAATTTGATTTTCTTTATTCAAAACGGGAATTAAAGAATATCGTACATTCGTAAGAACTAACATGGCATGCTCTAATGTATGGTCTTCTTGTAGAATAGCTACATTCTCAGCATCAATAAAAGAGCTGCTCTCGATTTTCCAATAATAATTCTTGTATTCTCTTATGAATCAAGTGTATAACCTCCTTCAGGGCTCCAAGTATAGTTTAAAAACTAAATCATCTAATACTTCATGCTTCGTCGTATAATACGTTAAACGAATTTGTTCTTTTGATAAAATCTCTAATACAGCATAACTCGCAGTTCCTGAATAAGTCCCTCTTGGAAAATTTGTCGATCCTGAATTAATACATAAAACTCCATCAACAGTTTCTGCATTTAGCTTATGAGTGTGCCCGTACAAAGCAATACTAGCTCCTTTTTCTTTAGCCATGTTTGCTAAATACTCTCTCCCAGCATTTACACATTGATGATGCCCATGAGTGACAAAGAACGTAATCCCTTCTACTTCAAATACCTCAAATTCAGGGTACTCCATATCATAATCACAATTTCCTGTGACTCTTACACAATGAGATAATAATTCATCCTTATAAGGAAATTCGGAATCCCCTGTATGAACAAAAGTTACTTTTTCTCCAGAAAAATGATCAAAAATTCTGCGAAGTGTCAACTCTTGACCATGATTATCACTGACAATGACTATTTTCATTCTGTTTCCTCCACAGCTCCTAAAGAGTTTGTCCATTGTTCCCATTTTTCAACCAGTAATTCAATCGCTTTTGCACGGTGGCTAATTTTATTTTTGATATCCATTCCGAGCTCCGCAAATGTTTTTTGATACTCTGGCACTAAAAATAATGGATCATAACCGAATCCACTGTCTCCTGATGGTAATGTGGCAATTTCTCCGTGACATTCTGCCTGTACCACAAAGGGATTCCTTAAATGGTGCTGCTAATACTAAACAACATGTGAAATGAGCTACCCTTTCCTTTCCTTTAAGCCCACCTAGTTCAGATAACAGTTTGGCATTATTAGCCGCATCATTCTTTTCTTCTCCTGCAAATCTTGCTGAATAAACTCCAGGAAGTCCTTCTAAAGCATCTACACAAAGTCCTGAATCATCAGCCAAAACTATTGTTTGTAAAGCATTCGCAATCGTCTCTGCTTTCAGTCTCGCATTTTCCTCAAAAAGTCGTTCCAGTTTCCTCAACTTCATCTAATTCTGGGAAATCTTTTAAGGTTTTTAACCTTATAGCCTTTTTGGTTCAAAAATTTTGGCAAATTCTTTTGCTTTTCCAACATTATTCGTTGCAATAACAATTTCTTTTCCAAGTTGGATAGGCGTTAATTTTTCCTCTAAAGTCACCGTCTTCACCTCTAAACCTTTTCTGTGGAGCCAATTTTCCGCAATCTCTTCAAAAAGGGTTGCATCTCCAGTTGTATAAATTTCTAAAGTGGGATTTGGATTAGTTTCAGGAGTTTCACTGAGTTTGCAATAATCTAAAAGAGCACTCACACTTGATACAGTTTCTGCACCTGAATCAATTAAGGAAACTTGATCTCCTACGACTTTTTGAATCGTTTTTCTTAAAAGCGGATAATGTGTACAACCCAAAATCACTGTATCTACATTGGTGCCTTCTAATGGTTTGAGGGTTTTCATTTACAATCTCCCAAGCTTCAGGCGTGTCCGATTGATTATTTTCGACAAGGGGAACAAAGTTTGGACAAGCAATATCAAATACTTGAATGTTCTTATTCTTGTCATGCATTGTTTTTGGATACACTTTACTTGAAATCGTAGCATTCGTCCCCAATACTCCGATTCGGTCATTAGATGTTTGCTTGATGGCTGCCAAACTTCCTGGTTGAATCACTCCCACTACCGGAATCTCTAAAGTTTGTTGTAATTCCTCTAAAACGACTGCTGTGGCCGTGTTACAGGCAATAACCAGCATTTTTATATTCTTTTGCAGTAAAAATTGCACCATTTCCAACGTATATTGGCGAATTTCCTCTTTGGGTCTAGTCCCATACGGGCAACGAGCGGAATCTCCTAAGAAGATCATTGATTCGTTTGGTAATTGTTTTAAGGCCTCTTTAAGAACCGTTAAGCCTCCAACTCCAGAATCAATAAATCCAATTGGTCTTTTTCATATTTTTGCCAACCTCTCTATCTTTTGTCTTCTATAGTATACCATAGTTCAAACATGACTGATTCAAAAGTGGTTCGTATTATGAAAAAGTTAATCAAAGAGAAGACCCCTTCGGTATTTGAATGAAAAGGCTTTGGAGGGTTTACACTGCGTGCCTTTATCGGATATCTTCATAGTGTTTGTAATAGCTGTAGCGGTTTGAGCCGTGGTCTCTCACCTACTGAGCTCAAACCAGTAGTAAGGAATAAATTCCTAACTACTGCTAATTCGCATCAGTTACACTCGCTATTACTCACACTATAGAATCCGATAGGCCCTCCGTTTGACTCCTCCGACCTTTTCATTCAAACAATGGTGCTCATAACGTTTTGCAATACGACCAGGTGACTAAAAAAGAAAGGGGAGAAACCTCCGCACTAAAGAAAAAGAACTCCTGCTATGCAGAAGTCCTAATTTTTTTATGCTACGTTTGGATCTTTACTTTGATGTTTTCTAGTCACCAATATTAAGAGAACGATCACTACTAAGAAAGTTATTGAAATAGCCCAGCCAGGGTGTTCATTGATAGATTTTCCTAGTTGAATGATAAATTTAACGAAATCTGGTAATTCCTTCCCTTGATGACTCACTCCACTGAATAGAATCCCCATTAATAAAGTAACTCCCCCAAGTGCGAATAGTCCTGTTTTTTTAATGGCATTTTATTCATAACAATTCCAATCACATTTGCAATCAGATGAATCAATAATACTGCGCAAAGAAAGCTGCAATACTTAAAAATAGATTTTTCAGGATTATACAAAGTGCTTAACCTTGATTCAATTTTGATTGTATTGAATACTGTGATTCCTTCTCTAAATGGTAACAATACGCTAAAGATAAACGTTAAAATGAGTGAATCAACAATTGTTTGAATAAAGAGACTTTGAATTTGTTCATTTCTCGTTAATCCTAGTTGGCTTTCTAGGCGGAATTGTTCAATGATATAAGCAATTCCGATGATTAAAAATAATGAGTCCGACTTCATTATCAAAATAAATTGGGAAATAGACTCCAAATGAAGTAAAATCTCCATTTGCAAAAATTTTTCATGAATAGGCCTGCGAAAACCCACCAAATTCCTAAAAAGATTAAAAATCGATTTCCATCTTTTCACTAGTCCCATGCTAACAACTGATAATAAACGGTCCATCTTATTCATTCTCCTTTCGAGTAATTGAAATAAAGTAATCTTGCAATGTTAATGGTGAAAAATCTAATCCTTGAGGAGTCTCCCTTTTTTTCCCAATCACTACTGCACAGTGATATTTCCAATTTGTTCGGTTTCTTGTACATTCTTATCTGCGACAAATTCTTGAACTAGGCTTGTAGCACCACTAACAACATATCCTTTTCCAGGACCTCTTCCACCATCACTTCCTCTGTAACCACACCATCTTTAATAACGATGACTTTTTCAAGAATTGAGCAACTTCTTCGATTAAATGCGTTGCAATGACAAATGTCCGTGGATTTCTTGCATAAGCTTCCAGTAATTTTTTTGTTAAAAATATGACGATGATTCGCATCTAAACCTAGTACTGGTTCATCCATAAAGATGTACTCACTAGGATTACAAAGCGCTAGGATAATTTTCATAATGCTTTGATATCCAGTAGAGGCTTTTGAAAATCTTTCTTTCACATTGACTCCAAAGACTTTAATTAAATCTTCTGCAAAAGTCACTGTCGAATTCCGGATAAGTTTTCTTATAAATAGATAATAAATCTTTAAATTTATATTCTTTTGGGAACCAATTTTCTGTACTCGATAAGTACACTTGATGCATCGCCCTTGAGTTTTATGAAGATCCACGCCGTCAAGAGTGATGTCTCCGCTTGTCTTTTCGATGCGGCGTGCAATCATATTTAAAAACCGTACTCTTTTCCAGCTCCATTTCGACCTAATAGGCCAATAATACTCTCAGGTTCAATCGTAAAATCGACCCCTTTTACAGCTTCTTTATTGAAATACTTCTTTCTTAATCCTTTCACTTGGATTGTCATTTTAGGAACCCTCCTTCGATAATTTTAACTAATTCTTCTTTTGTAATTCCTAGTGCTTGCGCTTCTTTTAAAAAATTTGGGACCATCTGATTCGCAAATTCATTTTGCTTTTTACTTACAATAATTTTTCTTGCCCCTTCTGCTACAAACGTTCCAAGACCTCTTCTTTTTTCTAATACTTGTTCGCTCACGAGTAAGTTCATTCCTTTCAATACGGTTGCTGGATTGATTTGATACCCTGTGGAAATCTCAGTTGTCGACGGTACTTGATCTCCTTCTTTGTAGATTTCATGGAAGATTTCTTCTTCTAGTTGATTGGCTACTTGTTGAAATAACGGGATATCACTTTGAAAATCAAATTTCATAACGCACCTCCTTTAAGTTTTATGTTTGTTGGTTAGTTACTTGTGTAATTAACTATAAAACTAAAAAAACTATTTTGTCAACACTTTTTTTAAAAAAATTTTGAAAAATAAAAAGAGTGATAAAACAAGGATTCTCCTTGCTTCATCACTCCATTAAAAATATGATTTTATAAATATTGTGCTAACAATTCTTCTAATTGTTCTTTAGCATGGTAGCCAACTACTTTATTAACCACTTCTCCATCTTTTTTGATTAATAAAGTTGGGATGCTCATAATTCCAAAAGCACGAGCGGTTTCAGGGTTTTCGTCCACATCCACTTTAGTGAATGTAACTTTGTCTCCCATTTCCTCGTCTAATTGGTCAATAACTGGACCTTGCATACGACATGGTCCACACCATGTAGCCCAAAAGTCTACTAAAAACTACTCCGTCTTTAGTTTCTTCTACAAAAGTTTTTATCTGTTAATGATTTTACCATTCAAATCATCCTTTCCTTTTTCTATAAGACCAGTATAGCAATCCCGATTCACTCGACCAACTTTTCTGCTCATAGATTATTTGAAAGTAACAATCGTTGCCCCATTTCCACCTGTATTCATTGGTGCAAATTCAAAAACTAGCAACAGAGCGGTGGCTTCGAAGTGTTTTATGAACACCTTGTTGAATCGCTCCTGTTCCACGTCCATGAATAATGGTCACGCGTGGATAATTAGCTAAAATAGCCGCATCAATATATAAATCAAGATCTTTCATCGCTTCTTCATATCGTTTTCCACGTAAGTCTAATTCTGAAGAGACGTGACTACTTCTAGCACTTTTCACAATCACTTGTTGTTTAGCTTCTTGCGTTTCGGCAATAGGGGCTAAGTCTTCTACAGCAATCTTCATCTTGATAATCCCCATTTGAACAACCCATTCTTCGTCACTAACTTTTTCAACAAGCGTTCCGCGTTGCCCAAACGAGAGAACTTCGACACTTTGTCCGACTTGTAGCGCCTTCTTCGCTTTTTTTCTTTTTCGAAGAACCTTATTCTTCTTCAAGTCTTGCTCATGCTTCAAGTCTGTTAAAAGCTGTCTTTTTCTCAATCATTTCATGTTCTTTAACCGTACTTTGTTTACTTCTCAGTTGTAATTCACGGATTTCTGACAAGATTTTATCTGCATCATCCTTACTTTGTTCAATTAAGGTATTTGCACGCTCTTTGGCCTCTTCTAGAAGTCTTGCTTTATTTGCTTTAAACTGTTCAGTTTCCTTTTGCAAATCTTCTAAAAGCTGTGTACTTAACTCTAATTGATGACGCATCTTATCGGCATCACGCTGTGCACGGCGACGTTTTTTTGCTCAAGGTCACTAATCATCGAATTTAAGTCTTGGTCTTCCTCTGATAAAAAGTCCGCGTGCTTGGTCGATAATAATGCTTGGTAAGCCTAATCGTTTTGAAATATCAAAGGCATTACTACGCCCTGGTACTCCAAGTAGGAGTTGGTATGTCGGTTGAAGAGTGTCTCCATCAAACTCCATACTCGCATTAATGGTTTTAGGACGGTCATACCCGTATGCTTTTAACTCTGGATAGTGAGTCGAAGCAATCACATAACTTTGCTTACTTGCAATATAATCAAGAATCGCAATCGCAAGAGACGAGACCTTCTTGTGGGTCTGTCCCTGATCCAATTTCATCAATTAACACCAAGCTCTTATCGTTGATTTGTTTCAAAATAGACACGATATTCGACATATGAGACGAGAACGTTGATAGGTTTTGTTCAATCGATTGTTCATCCCCAATATCTGCAAAAATCTCGGTAAAGATTCCCACGCGGCTATTTTCACCCGCAGGAATATACAGTCCCATCTGTGCCATCAGTTGAATGACACCGACCGTCTTCAAGAGAATGGTTTTCCCACCCGTATTCGGCCCTGTAATAACAATGGCTTGATACTCTTCTCCAAGAATAATATCGTTTGCCACAGCCTTCTCCCGGTCTAAAAGTGGGTGCCACGCTTTCCAAAGCGCGACATGATTTTTGACGGTCAATAATAGGTTCTGTTGCCTTTATTTCATTAGCATATTGAGCCTTTGCATTCACTACGTCTAATCGTGCTAATACATAATGATTTTTGATGTAATGAATTCGTGAATGGCATGAGTTTTTTTGAGAGAGTTCCCATAAAATGCGTTCGACTTCACGCTTTTCTTGGACTTGATATTCTCGTAATTTATTATTCAAATTAACAACTGCTTGAGGCTCCATGAAGAGAGTCTGTCCCGTTGCACTTTGATCATGTACAGTACCTCCAAATACAGATTTATACTCTGCTTTTACTGGAAGCACATAGCGGTCATTACGAATGGTGATAATCGTATCACTTAAATATTGGGCATTCTTACCAGTGAGATATTGATCCATTTTGGCGACGAATTTCTTGTTCCGTTTTCTGAATGCCTACTCGAATGCCATGCAAAGTAGGAGACGCACTATCTAATACATATCCATCCTCTCGAATCGATGCTTCTAGCTCCTTCGTCACTTCAGGGATACTTTCTAATTTTTTTCAACTAGCCTTGGGACGCGCTTTTAAAAGCAATCTCCTCTTCTTCGACTTTTTCAAAGAAACGTTCTACCTCATGCGTTGTCGTTAGCACTCGTAAAATATCACTTAATTCGCGCCCATTTAACCCCGCTTCTAATTCCAATCGTTTCAAGGCGAAACTAATATCTTTCAACCGTGGAATCGGAATCCCTTGTTTTAAGCGAAGAAGCTCAACTCCATCTGCTGTTTCTTCAATTTTATGTTTGAATCGCCTTTTTCTTCCACCTCTATTGGAAGTTCTTTAATCATTTGTTTTTCCTTTTTTTCAGAGGTAGCATATTCAGCTAATTGGGCTCTAATTTTATCAAATTCTAAAACCTTTTCGATTTTCGAATTCATAACAGTCCTTCTTTCTTAAAAAAAGTGGAACAAATCTGTTCCACGCTCTCGTTTTTATTTAGGTAATAACCAACTTGAAACAATTTGTGTCACAATTGGAGTTTTGGTAATAATAAAGTTTGGCAGTCCGCCTTCAATCATTTTTTTGTGCTGGTGCGAGTGGGATCATCGCAATCGCGTAAAGAACAAAAATAAATAAATAAATAGTTCATAACAAATCCTAACGCAGCACCACTAATCGTGTTAAATTGTTTTTAATAATGGTAAAAAATGTTAATTCGCTAGCAATATATCCTAAGAAACGAACCACTAACCAACCTAAAAATCATAATCATTAAAAAAATGAAATCAATCTATAAAATGAGTGGTCTAAATTCATTGCTTGTTCTTGAGAAAAATCGCTAATTGATTTCCTGGAACATAGGACGGATACGGAATAAATACCGATAAAAAAATTTAGCTAGCTTTTTCATGCGTAAATACCGCCACTAAAAAGGTAATAAAATAACCCGCAATATAAACTAATTGTAATGTTAATCCTCTACGAGCGCCCGTATAGATTCCAACGATTAAATATAATAAAAATGATTAATGTAATCATAAACCCTACCTTCTCAACAAATCTTGTTGTAATTCAAATTGTTTTTTTCTAATTCTTGTTTTCTTTTTTTGAGTCAATGGAAGGTCGCTTATGATGAGAATTTTGCACTTCTTTTTCTAACTGCTCTACTCTCTTCTTCAGTGCGACAACTTCTTCTTGTTTTTCGAATTGATTTGAAATAGCATTAATCGCTGCTAGGAGTGCCACTTCTTCATTCGATAATTTGTCTGATATTCGGGTGATTTGATCTAATTGCTCTTGTAAGACTCTCACAATACTTAGCATTTCTTGTTGAGACTTTTTTTTCCCAATAATTGTATAGGATTTTCCGAAATTACTGCTTTAACTCTTGATTTCAGTTGTTTCACAATAGATCATCTCCATTCCTCATAATATCACCTTATTTTACCATTTTTTGAGCAAAAAAACACGAATAATCCTCTTTTTGAAGGAGTAGACGAATAAATGTTCTCATGGTATTCTTAGAAAGAACAAGGAGGATTACTATGAATTCATTAACATTAACACTATCAGCCAAACAGGTTTCCACATTAGAAGCAAAATATCCTTCATATGTACAGTCCCCTCCTCCACACGCCGTTTTAAGGTTGAAAATTGATGGGTTAACCATTACTGCCTATCAATCTGGTAAAGTGCTATTCCAAGGAAAAGGCATTGAAGAGTTTATTCAAAATAATCAGCTGGAACCTTTGATGGAAACATCTGAAGGAAAAATCAAAAAGACGCTCCTTCTCTTCCAAAGGACTTTTTCTTCTTGGAGTGTGATGGGTAGCGATGAAGTTGGAAACGGAGCTTACTTTGGTCCTTTAACCGTTGCCAGTGCTTACGTTTCAAAAGAACATATCCCTCTTTTAAAGAAAATGGGGGTCCGAGATTCTAAAGATTTAACCGACGAACAAATACGAGCTCTCGTTCCTAAAATTAAAGAGGTCATTCCTTATAAATTATTGACACTTTGGCCCCAAAAATATAATGAAGTGCAACAAGTCAAAAACTTAAATGAAATAAAAGGCTCTTCTTCATAATCAAGCCCTACGTCTCTTAAGTGAAAAAAATAATGCCGGAATCTCCTGAAGGGTATTTAATCGATCAATTTTGTAAAGCCAGAATTATATTATCGTTATTTAAAAGGACAGCCTTTAGTCGATAAAAATAAAACGTACTTTATTACAAAAGGCGAAAGCCATCATATCGCAGTAGCAGCGGCATCAATGATTGCTAGATGCGCTTTTCTGGATGGTTTAGACTCTTTAAGTACAGAGTTCGGGTATAAACTACCAAGTGGTGCAGGCAGCAATGTGGATCAAATAGCAGCAAAAATTTCTTAAACATAACGGAATGGATACTTTTACGTAAAGTCGCAAAACTTCACTTTGCCAATACTGAAAAAAAGCAAAACGGATGAAATAGCAAAAGAGCAACTTCCTCAATCAGGGAAGTTGCTCTTTTTAATCTTTCATTAGCTTTTGAATCACTTTTAGTGCACCCATCCAACCAAGTGCAATGATGAAGAGAATAATCGCCCATCCATATCGTAGTTCCGTCAAAGGAATTTGAACGTTCATTCCAAAAAATCCTGTCACAATATCTGGAATGGTCATCAAAATCGAGATGACTGTTAAAAAAATTTCATCGTATCATTCAAATTATTATTCAAAAACATTATTATACGTTCCGGAAATTTGTCTTAAAATTTGAAGATGTAAATCTGTCATCTCAACTAATTGTTTTGCCTCGATAATATTGTCTTCCAATTGCTCTCTTTCAAAATCATCGAATTCTTTAAAGGCTTGTTGCGTTTTCAATTGCTCTAAAACAACAGCATTTTGCTTAGTGGCAGATACTAAATACATTCCACCAATTTCCAAATCAGATAGTGCAAATAAATTATTCTTAGTCGTTTTTCTTTCGAAGGAGTTTGCTAATATTTTTGCTGTTCTTTATTTAATTTTTTTCAATTACTGGGAAGTAATGCTCCGAAATGACAAAAAGGCTATGCAGTAAAAGATTAAACACATTCCAATGAAGATTCTCTTCCAACTCTTCTACAATCGCATCGATAATGTATTCATTTTGACTATTTGAAATCGTGACAATTTGATTTTGACGAACAATGAATGTTAATGGAATCGTTTCATAGTGGTTCTCTTCTTTAGACAAGTTTAATACATTATAAATAACAACCAGCGTTTTCGTTCGACGGTTGTATTCCATATGTGCTCGCTCATTTTTATCCAGTGCATATTCAATCATTTCATCATCAATTTCATACGTATCATAAATGGATGAGTATTCACTAATCAAATCTGAATTGATGTTAATCCAAGTATTATCTCCAAAGTGCATTACGCTCATTTAAACCCCTCCTTCGTGTAGAATGCTGTATTAGTATAACATAATTTCTATTCTCGACTAAAAGGAAAGCATGTCAACGTTCCAAAATAGACCATTTGACATGCTTTTCATTCATATTTTCTTCCTTTTTAAATTTAGGAGATTGATTCCCAATTTCCTTATTCTTTTTCCCACTATTTTTGCGTTGGCTCACTCGTCGTCTCACTAACGGCTTCTGTTGTAACTTCTTGAGAGGTTGAAGCTTCTGTTTCAGGAGCACTAGTGCTCTTTTCCTCGGTACTCTCCTGCGTAGAAGTAGATGGTGTCTCTGAAGTGCTTGATGACACTGTTGTTGCTTCAGTAGATTTTTTTCCTCTACTTTTTGTCTAAAATAGAGCTCTTTGGAATACTATTATCTTTATCCGCTTCATCTAAAGTGCCTTCAGAAAAGTCTTTTTGCTTCCTCTAAAAAATACTTAACTCATCTGCAGAAGCCGGTGTCATAATCTCTTTTAGATTCTTACCAATGGCACCTTCAACTTTGCCATCAAAGTTCTTATGCGCTTCTTTAATGGCTAATTTAGTGCGATAAGATTCAATAATGAGCGCTTCAACGGCTGTTGTTCCAAAGTTCAAGCGTGAACCCATATACCGTTTGATAAGGCTAGCCACCTCTTCTCTTAGAGCAGCTGGTAATTCTTGGTCTAATACGTGTTGTGTAAAGAAGTATAAATAGCGCATCCCTTCAATACTAATACGGTCATTGGCATCCCGTAATGCTTGAATTAGCGAAGCAATTGCATTCACTTGCGCTTCTTTTCCACTTTCTCTTGCTTTTGTAGCTAAATCCTTTAGCTCATCAGCAGTAACGCCATAGTCTTTCAATGATAACTCACTAATTTTACGAATCGTATCTTCATGAGTGGCATTCATTTTTTTGCTCTTGCGGTGTTATCGATATTTCAACATCTTGTTCTTTATTCACGACTTTCTTTTCAAAGTTTTCTAGTCCTTTCATAAAGCCTTCCGTTGAATTTCCTTTTTGTTGTACTTGCTCTTTATATTCATTTAAAAGCCACTAAGATTCGATTTAAAAGTAACTGGATCATCTTTGTATTTCTCTTGGGCGCGAGTTTTCACCTCGTCAATTTTTGAAACACTTCTTCTTGATTCAAATCCCCTGCCACAAAGGGTGGAACAATTCCTGGCAATTTATTCTTTTCGTAAGCTTCAATCCCATCTTTATTCACGATATTCATTGAATGACTATGATCTCCGTGTGGAATATCAAAACGTCCATTGACAATGCGAATCGCTGTACGAGAAATCCCCATACGTCTTGCAATCAAATCAATTTCCTGTGAAAGTCTCACTTCAGTAGGAATCGACGGATCAGAATTTGGTACTTCAAATCGTTTCAATGGAATAACCCAAGGATGGATATGATTTTTATCTTGCCCTTGCTCCATATTTTGAAAAGGCAAATACTTTTCCAATATATTCACCTTGATCATTGGTAACTGATTCGAATTTAATACTATCTCTTTCTACACCATATGCATACGTAATATAATCCAAATATTTTTTTGAATTTCAGGAGATTGCAAAGTTAATTCTTTTGTCCCCTGGTGTCGTCATATCTGAAGTAGACGTTTGAACAGTAGGTGTTGTAGACGTACTATTTTGACGTTGTCTTGAAGGAGTAGAGGCAGCAGCAACTGTCCCACTCGTTCCGCCTCCAGGATGAGAGGTAGGTTCATCATCAAAAAGTATAATTAGCACTTCCATCCCCACAGTCTAGTACATCATGGAAATGATCCCCATGAGGAATTCGGAGTAATTTACAAGTCCGTTTTTCCCCGTTTCATCTTCTCTAGTAACAGTTTGAGCATTTGCCAGTTGTGAACGATAAATAAAGTGATAGTGATCACCGTGTCTCACTACAAACCCTAATTCATTTTCACTCACAATATCTTTTGGATTAAAGACATAATTATCATCTGAATGGTTGCTTTGGCTAATTTGTTTCTTCTGCTCATAAATCGCATCAGAAGGTGGAGTTCCAAATACAAAATGGTAATGGTCTCCATGTTTCTTTAGATACCCATTTTCAAAAACTTCTCCCACAATTGTTTTAGGTTTATTCTCTTTAATTTCCTTTGCAGCTTGTTCATACTTCGCCATCTGCTCAGGAGAAATCGTCGTTTGTTCAACCGTACTTTCTGCTACTTGATTCACTTGACTTTGTTGATTGGCTAAAATCATTCCTGAAGCGAAGACAAGCCCTAAGGCAACTGCTCCTCCTAGAAATACCTTCTCTTTTTTTATTCATTCATCTCCCACTTTCTTAAATCGTAAGTTTTACGTTTTAGAGTATACTATTTGAGGGGGAGTGCTGTCAACAAAGATATTCTAAACTTTGAAGCAAAAAACGCCCTTCCCACAAATTTATGGGAAGGGTTACGGTTATTCTTCGATTAAATCACTTAATAAATAAGCATCTACTAACGATTGAGTCGCTTCAATAGAATCAATATGCGTTCTTTCATAAGAGTGGCTCGATTCAATTCCTGCTCCTAGGAGTGCGTGTTTTACTTCTGCCCCAGCTCGCATCGCTGCAGAAGCATCACTTCCATAATAAGGATAAATATCTAGTTTAAACGGAATCTCTTTTTCCTTACAAAGACTGACTAACTGTTGACGAAAATCATAGTTATAAGGCCCCTGACCCATCTTTTGACACAAATCGAAACCGTATATTCATCGGTTTGTTGGTCGTCCCCCATCGCTCCCATATCTACTGCAAGAAACTCAACCACTTCTGAAGGAATACTACTATTAGCCCCAGTCCCCGTTTCTTCAATGCAACTAAACATAAAGTGAGTCGTTACCGGTAAGGTGATTCCCTCTTTTTATATTTCTTCAATAAGGTAAGTAAAATTGCCGCACTAACTTTATCATCTAAAAAAATCGACTCTTAACAAATCCTGTTGGTGTGACAACAAATCGCGGATCAAAAAGAAACAAAAGTCTCCCACTTCAATTCCTAAAGCTCGCGTCTCTTTTTCATTAGTAACTCTCTCGTCTAATCGAACTTCCATATTGTCTTGACTGCGTTCGACCGTTCCTGCTTCTTTGTATACATGAACACTCGTTTGATGTAATAAAATTGTTCCTGAAACCGTACTTCCATTTGAGGCAATATGAACAGTACAATTTTCTCCTTCAATCATATTCCAAGCAAAACCACCAATACGATCCAACTTCAAACGTCCGTCTGGTTTCACCGCTCTTACAATCGCTCCAAGCGTATCAATATGAGCCGTAATGGCACGTTGTTCTTTATCATTTGCTCCTTCTACGGTGACAATGACAAGTCCTTTTGCGGTACGTTTTTGTTTGTATCCCATATCCGTTAACACTTCAATTAAATAATCTTGAACATCTTTTGTGTACCCTGTTGGAGATGGAATGGCTACTAATTCTTTTAAGAAATCGATTGTTTGATTCATTTTCTTTCCTCCATTTCACGATAGATTTAGTATAGCATATCCCTATAAAAATCTAACTAATGAACATGCTTTTGCTTTAGATTCCCCCAAGAATTTTTACAAAAAATTTCTTGCATAATAGAATCTTTAGATTTTATAATACAAGTATATTACAAATTGAAAGGATGAATTTCATGAAAAAAACCTTGAAATTAATCGCTGTATTTTTTTCGCAGCACTATTCGTATTACTAGGATGCGGTAAAGAAGAATCATCTTCATTTGAATTAAATCAAAACGGAGTAAACTCAGTTTTAACTTATTACTATAATAACGATTTAGTAACAAAACAAACTGCTACAAATACTTATGATTTAAAGAAATTAGGCGTAACTGAAGAAGACGCTAAAAAAACAAATCGAAGAAGTAAATAATAAATATACAGCTGTTGATGGCGTTACTGCTAATATTGAATCTAAAGATGGTACTCTTATTCAAACTTTAACAGTGGATTACACTAAAGCTAAAGTTTCTGAATTAAGAAAAGCATTCCCTCAAGAATTCACTGGCGACGGCGATAAAATTAGCTTTAAAGCTTCTAAAGAATCTTTATTACAAGCTGGATACAAAGAAAAGAAATAAAAGGATCATTATAAAAACCGGGGAAGAAAATACTCTTCGTCCGGTTTTCCTATAATTAAAATAAGAAAAGTGAGGACAACATCATGAACAAAAAATCAAAAGTATTAGCCATTTTATTCACTACAGGTTTAGTATTAGCTGGTTGTGGTCAAAAAGAGAATAGTACAACCACTACTACATCATCTACCACAAAAGAAACAACTACTACTGCTACAACAACTGCCCCAACAACGACTACGGTAGCTACAACTACTGCAGCAACTAATGGTGAAAAGAAAACCGTGTTAGAACAGTCTGGTAAGGGTGTAACTTCTCGTGTAATCATGTACTCTAAAGGTGACGTTCTTGTGAAACAAACGACTGAGAATGTTTACAACGTAAAAGAAATGGAAACTAAAAGCTACTGAAGAACAAATCAAAAACACAACTCGAAACAGCTTTTGCAGCTTATAAAGGTGTAGAAGGAATCTCTTCATCAGTTGAGGTCAAAGATGGTAAAGTCATTCAAAACTTTACAGTCGACTATTCAAAAACAGACTTTGCTAAATTAAAAGAACTCGTTCCAAGCTTTAAACCAAAAGATGATAATACAGTAAGCTATGAAGTTACTAAAAACTTCCTAGTTAAAGAAGGATTCAAAGAAGTTCAATAGTCTTACTTGATCCTCGAAGGAATAGTTTTGAAAGGAATTTAATATGAATACACGTACCAAACAATTGGCTCTTCTTGCCACATGTGGTTTCTTTCTGGTTGCTTGTGGACAAAAATAAAGATTCCGAAGAAAAGGATCCCTACAACGGTAGTCCAAACGACACAAGCTCAAACCACTGTCGCGCAAACAACGACGCAAACAACAACGGCTTCTCCTACGACTACCACTCAAACAACCGTTGCAAAAGCAGACGATTCCAATGCCAAGGAAGAACAAGCTGTATTCGAAATTTCTCTTCCAGGAAGCATTACAACCATGATCATTTATCATAAAGGTGATCAAGTGACTAGACAGGTCACTAAAAATATCTTTGACTTTACATCATTACCTGGCATAACAGAAGAAACTAAAGAAATCATTGCCAAGGCACAAAAAGAAACGGTTGAAGCAACTTATAAAATTGCGAAGGAACAATTCAAAAGATATGGAAGGATTTCTCGTTAAGCTTGAAACTGAAGGTGAAAAAAACTAATCCAATCTTTTGATATGGATTATACAAAAAAATTGATGTTGCTAAGCTAAAAAGAAATTGATCCAAAATTTAAACTGAATGAATATTCTACGAGCTTCGAAGCCATGAAAAAAAGTGCTTTTTAGAAGCTGGTTTCCAACAAAAAATAATAAAATCGATGTTTAAGGAGAAAATCATGAAAAAAAGACTTATAAAGTTATTGCATTGTTATCGACTGCTGTTGCTCTTGCAGCATGTCAAAGTGGAGAAAAGAAAGTTGACGAAACTGCAGCGCAAACAACAGTTGCACAAGCAACTACACAAGCGCCTACTTCACAAGCACCTACTACAAAAGCCACAACCACTCAATCTGCTAAAAGCAATCAAACAGGCGAAGCAACTTACGAATACAAAGAGCCTGGTGTTACTGTTACATTGAAGTACTACTACAAAGATGATGTTGTTTATAAACAAGAAGGTACTTATGTTTATAATCCAAAAGAAATGGGTCAAGATCCAGAACAATTTAAAGTAACCATCCAAAAAGCCTTTGACGAAACGAAAGGTGTTAAAGGAATCGAAGGAACGCTTGAATTTAAGGACGGGGTATATACCCGTAAAAACACGTTTGACTACAATACAATGGACTTTGTAGAACTAAACAAACGTAATCCAAAAGAAATATCCAGCTAAAAATGATCCACTATATTATAGTGAAGCCGTTAAAAAAATTAGAAAAATGGATATGTGAAAAATAACCTCAACGCAATAAACACAGCACCAAAGACATTCCTTGAGTGTCATTGGTGCTGTTTTTCTATCTAAAATTTACGATGTAACAAAAATGTGACGTAACATTTTTTTGTTACATCTTCTTTGTATCATTTATGATACGTATAAAAAAATGATACAAAAATTACCATATTAGGTAATGTCATCCTCTTCCCTTCCTTCTCAGCGAGCGTAGAACAACATTAGTGCTTTTAATCAAAGTGTTCAAGGATTACAAAAAAGAATCAGTTTATTGAAAGAATAGTGGGACTAGCATTGAAACGAATAAGCTGGAGTAAGAAATTTATTTCCTACTCCAGCTTTTGAGACTTCAAAGGCGAGAGACACCGGCTCTTCTTATTTTACGAGCGTAGAAGCAGTATTAGCACTTTATAAACTAGCACAATAAAAAGTACGAAGATTAGCTATCTTATGTATAAAAAAATAAAGATTACCTCGGTTTCTATAATAACAACAATAGCGAGTGTAATCGATGCGAATTAGCAAGAGTTAGGAATTTATTCCTTACTTAAAAAACAATATAGAGTTAGACGCAGTAGCTGATTGCATTAAGCTTCATCACTCGTGATTCGCTTAATCCTAATCAGCCTTGCGGGAGTAAGACTACAAAGCAAAAAGGATTCACACTGTGAATCCTTTTTTGTCTTTGGTCTTACTCCCCGTTTGAGACTCGATAAGATTGAGACCTTGGCTCAATCTGGTACAGCTATTGTCGTTATTATGAAGATAACCGAAGGTAATCTAAGTTTTTATAGTACTACATAAAATAATCTTCGTACTTACTTTATTTTATCGAATAGATACATTTTCTAAAGCAACTAATGCTTCTTCTACGCGAGTCATGGCGGACTTAATAACATCCTCCTCCAACGTCGCATTGCGGTTCACAAACAATAATGAATACGCTAATGATTGGAATCCTTCTGGCACGTGTTCCCCTTTATAAACATCGAATAACGTTACTTTTCGATAAGAACTCACCAGCATTTGCACGGATCACATCCACTAACTCAGCATGTGTTATTGAAGTTGGTGCTAAGATGGCGATATCGCGCGTCATGCTTGGATATTTCGCAACAGATTGAATCACCGCTTCTTGTAAGTTAGCTGCAAGTAATGGTTCCACATCTAACTCGAAGACGAATGTATCTTGTAAGTCTAATGCTTTTTGAACCGATGGATGAACTTTACCGATTAACCCAATCACTTCTCCATCTAAAAGAATACGTGCTGATTGTCCTGGGTGTAATTCTTCGATGTCTGTTAAAGGCTCGAAGCGTACACGGTCCAAAGCAGTCTAGTTGTGTGAAATACGCTTCTAGAATCCCTTTTACAACATAGAAATCTACTTTCTCTGCTTTATGGTTCCAGTTTGCACTTGTCACGTCTCCTGTTAAAATACCCGCAACGACTTCGTTCTCGATGAAATCTTCATTGCCAGTAGTCCCTAATTTGAACACACGGCCTACTTCGAATAATTTCACATTGTTTTTGTGAACGAGCCACATTGTATTGAACGGCTTCTAATAAACTTGGTAATAGTGATTGACGTAATTCGCTACGATCTTCACTCATTGGCCAGCTTAAACGCACACTTGTTGCGTCTTTCTTCGTAAACCATTTAGCTTTCTCTGGAGTTGTTAATGCGTAAGTGTATGCTTGTGAAAGTCCAGCTCCTTGCATGAATTGACGAGTGTAACGGATGAAGCGTTGTTTATCCGTTAAGCCACCCACTGTACTTTCTGTTGTTGGTAATGTCTGCAGGAATCTTGTCGTATCCGTAAATTCGTCCCACTTCTTCTACTAAGTCTGCTTCGATAGAAATATCAAATCTCCATGCAGGGATCGTCACATCAAAACGTGTTCCTTCTACAGTTGTTGGATATTCTAATTGTGCAAATACTTGTTTCACTTCATCTAGTGTTAAGCTTGTTCCTAAAACGTGATTTAAGCGTTCTAGAGTGATGCTCACAACTGGTAATTCTAAGTCATAACTTTGTGCTGAAGCAAATGCCTCTTTCACAGTTCCCCCGCCAAGCTGGGCAATCAATGCGGCTGCACGTTTTCCTGCTTGAACGATCGTCGCTTTGTTAATGCCTTTTTCAAAACGAGCACTTGATTCGCTACGTAAGTTATGTTTTTGTGAAGCTAGGCGAACTGCTTTAGGATCGAACAAGGCTGCTTCTAATAACACTGTTGTTGTCTCGTCTGAGATTTCAGTGTCTAATCCACCCATTACACCAGCTAATGCGACTGGTTGGCCGCCTGAAGTAATCACGATTTCGTTTTCTAATGTACGTTCTTCCCCATCTAAAGTCACTAATGTTTTGCCTTCAGTTGCGCGACGAACATGAATCGCTTTTTCAGGTAATTTATCGTAGTCAAATGCATGAAGCGGTTGACCGTATTCCATTAAAATGTAGTTTGTTACGTCCACAAGATTATTGATTGGACGAACGCCTGCTGCGATTAAACGGTTTTGCATCCATTGTGGACTTGGAGCCACTTTAACGTCTTCGATTAAGAATGCGTGGTATGCAGGTGCATCTGCTTCGTTTTCTACTGAGACTGTAACAACGCCCGGAATTTCAGAAGAAGTTCCTTTTTCAAAAGCATCTGGTTCTAAATTGTTCTTCAAGTTGTAAATCGCACCGATTTCGTGAACAGAACCGCGCATGCTTAAAGCGTCAGAACGGTTCGCAGTGATATCAAGTTCCACAATCGCTGAATCAAGCGCTAGTGCATGAACTGCGTCGCTTCCCACTTCGATGCTGTCATCTGTGAACACATAAATTCCATCTTCGTATTCTTTTGGTACTAAGTTACTTGGCACCGATTTCTTGCAATGAACAAATCATCCCTTGAGATTCTACGCCACGTAATTTCCCACGTTTAATTTTATGACCGCCAGCAATGCGTGCACCGTGAGTCGCCACGATAATCTTTTGGCCTGCTGCGATATTTGGAGCGCCACACACGATTTGAAGCGGCTCGTCTTGTCCTACTTCTACTGTGACAACGTGTAAGTGGTCTGAATCTGGATGGTCAACGACTTCTGTTGCTAAACCAACCACTAGTCCTTTTAAGCCTTCGCCTGGAACCGTTACGCTATCGACTTCGATCCCTGTACGAGACATTTTTTCTCCTAATTCTTGAGGAGTGATTTGTGATAAATCAATATATTCATTTAACCATTCGTATGATAATTTCATGTTCTTCCTCCTCTTATGATTCTTTCGTAAATTGGCTTAAGAAACGCACATCGTTTTGTATATAATGAACGAATATCTTCAATTCCATATTTCAACATTGCGATACGGTCTTGACCTAATCCGAAAGGCAAATCCACCGTAAACACTTGAATCCACACCAGCAGCTTCAAGGACGTTTGGATGCACCATACCACTACCTAACACTTCAATCCAACCTGTTCCTTTACATACAGAACAACCTTCTCCACCACATTTGAAACAGCTAATATCCACTTCTAGAGATGGCTCAGTGAATGGGAAGTAACTTGGACGAAGACGGACTTCACGGTCTTCCCCGAACATTTCTTTGGCAAATGCCGCAAGCGTTCCTTTTAAGTCTGACATCGTAATGTGTTTATCAATCACAAGACCTTCGATTTGATAAAACTGATGTGAGTGTGTCGCATCATCGTTATCACGACGGAATACACGACCTGGACTTAACATCTTCAATGGGCCTTTTTGTAAAGTCATGTTTTTCCATTGTACGAGCTTGAACTGGAGAAGTTTGTGTACGAAGTAAGTACTCTGGAGTGATGTAGAATGTATCTTGCATATCACGCGCAGGGTGATCTTTTGGCAAGTTCATCATCTCGAAGTTATAGTGGTCTGATTCCACTTCTGGTCCTTCTACGACTTGATATCCAAGGCCGATGAAGAAATCTTCTACTTGGTCTTGAACGTGCGCTAATACGTGCGCAGTTCCGCGTTCTACTGGACGGCCTGGCATTGTGACGTCAATCGTTTCAGATTGTAACGCTTCTTCTAACGCTTTTGCTTCAAGCACTTCTTTAACAGAAGCGATTTTTTTCTTCTAAGACAGAACGTAATTCATTGGCAAGAGCCCCCCACTTTTTGGTTTCTCTTCGTTGGCTAAGTTTTTAATATTTTTCAGAACTTCAGTGATGGGTCCTTTTTTCCCTAATTGTTGTACACGAATTTGATCGAGCTCTTTTAATGTTTTTACTTCTTCTAATGAAGCAAGCACATCTTTACGAATCGCATCAAACTGTACTTTCATTTCTTCTAAATTCATTGTATTCCTCCTTATAAAAATAAAAATCCCTTATAGCCAATAGACTATAAGGGACGAAATTTCATGGTACCACCCTTGTTCCTTGAGACATGCTCAAGACACTTGGACGCTGTTAACGGGGGCGACCCGAACCATTATTCATCAGTGAATCCCAATGGTCACTCCGGAAGTGAAAAGTTTGAAACGTGACTTGGAAGACTTGCAGTCAGGATCTTCCTCCCTGAAAAGCTTTGTTAAAAACCCTTTTCCATCAATGTGTTTTCTATATATGTTTTATCCTATCATAATGGCTTCAAAATGAAAAAGAAAAAAACTAATCATTTTTCATCATATGTACGCTCACCAATAATATAGCGAGGGACGTTCCTTTGTTTCTAAATAAATCTTACCGATGTATTCACCGATAACACCAAGACTGATTAACTGTACCCCGCCAAGTAGACTGACAATGGCATAGGTGCTCGCCCAACCAGCAACAGAGTTATTTGAGAATTTAGCCCAAAGCACCCAAATGATTAACGCAAAGCTAAAGAATGAGGTTAAAACTCCGATTGCGGTGATAATACGAATCGGTTTAATGGAAAGACTTGTTATTCCGTCAATCGCTAATCCTAGCATTTTTGACAATGGATAGTGACTTTCGCCTGCAATTCGTTCGTGACGTTTGTATGTCACATAGGAATACTTAAATCCAACAAGAGGCATAATTCCTCGAAGGAATAAATTTACTTCTTTGAATTTTTTTAGTTCTTGAATAAATCGTTTTGAAACAAGACGGTAATCTGCATGATTAAACACCACGTCAGCACCAAATAGTCGCATTACTTTATAGAACCCTTCAGCAGTAATTCGTTTAAAAGCAGAATCCGTATCACGATTATCACGAACACCGTAAACAATCTCTGAACCCTCTTTATATTCTGTAACCATTTTGTCCATACAGTTAATATCATCTTGACCATCTGCATCGATCGTAATGACGATATCTGCAAATTTCGCAGCTTCTTCCATTCCGGCTAAAACACTACTTTGGTGTCCGCGATTTCTGCTTTGCGCAATTCCCACAACATGACTATTTTCTTTTGCATATTGCTGAATCAAATTCCACGTTTGGTCTTTACTGCCATCATTGACATACATCACTTTGCTATTTGGATGGACCTTCCCAGTATTGATTAAAGATTCAATCTTTTTCAATAAACATTGGGATTCGTATGACGGAAGAACCTTCTCTTCGTTATAGCAAGGAATAACGATATATAAAAATTGGGTTATCTCTATTCATTTCTTTTCTCCTAAAACTTTTGAATTCCAAAAGGAAAATTGGTCCCTCTGAAATATTCTCACAATGATTTCACAGCCCATCATCGTTAAAAAAAGTTGTGAAGGGCTGTCGTCACATATCCATTAATGAAAAATGCCCTGTATATTTTGAAGCTAGTTGTGTTACTAGTTTTTCAACGAGCACAAGAACAATTGGAGAATGTACTCCATAATAAATTAATGTCTTCTTTCCCAATTTCTTTAAACCACTCAACTTCTGGAATGACTTTGAAAAAAGTAATCGTTGCCCAAATTCCTGAAATTGCTGCTATATAAAACAAACAAAATGGTTTCCCAATTTGTTGGTAGTACAAAGATCCACTCTGTAAACCCACTCATTTTATCGTTTAACAAACCTATCTGCAATACTGATAAATATAGCAATTGGTAAAAATTTAAGTGTTAAAAAATCGTTCTATTACATCTATATTCTTTCTTGTTAAAAACTCCTAGTAAAACAAAAAAATAGATGATACTGGGAACCAAATCCCAGTTCCAAATTAAATACCAGTTTGACTTCATACGCTTTTCTGACCTACGAAAACTAGGAGTATCCCTAAAACCAATAGCAACACCTATTTGAAAGCTTTCTACTTCTTGCGCATATTTTAAAAATAAAATAACAAACTATTTCAGATAAAAAAATAATACATTTAGAAAACCATAATTGGAAATAGATATGCAATCTATCTGAGAAAAGCAATTGTTTTAGCAAATCGGATTACATTAAAACTTAACACTTTGATCAGGATATAAAAATAAAGAGTTGCACCAAAAAAATACAAATACATTCATTAAAAACAAAAATGTACAACGATTCCTTTAAACTTTATTCCAGAAGAAAATACGGAAAATTTTTCATATTTATCTATCGAAAAATGTGAAAAAGCCCGATAAAAAAAGAAAAAAATAAAGGAATGTGGAATAGATAAACGATCGTTCTTCCCGTATTTTCGGTGTAAAGGTTATATGTCCCAATAATTACTAAAATAATGGCTAATCCTTTTTGCCATATCGATATAACCAATTCTCTTTTTGCATTTTTCTCCTTATTTCTTTCTTTTTAGTTTAAAAGATACTCATTTCAGATGTTACTTTTTCAACCTCTTCAAAGTACAAATTTCTTTGTTGTAATGTTCCTTTATAATTTTAATGACACTATCCATGTTACCAGAATCTTTTGCCCAAAAGAAAATAACATTATCGTTATCAATTGAAGAAGATAATAAATTTTTCAGAATCATAAATTTTATAGCTATTTAATAATTGACGATAATGAGGTGAAAAATGTCTGCCAATTACCTAGTGTCGTTGTATGATTAACAACTTGCCCTGATCGAATTTTTGAAGGTAGATAGTGACGGTTGTGAATTTACAAGTGTCCCATATCCTCCAAAAATACGATTAATTGATTTGGATGGTCTTTTACCACTTGATAATAGGTAGTATTCATTGAATCAGTAATCGTTGGGAACCAATACCATTCTTGGTTCATAAATTCCAACCATTTATATCCCTGCGACTAATAAAAAGCCCTTGTATACATAAAAAAATACCACTTTCTTTTTTTAAACCATTTGTCTCTTTCTCATAGAATACAGGTGAGTAAATCAAAAAGAACATTAAAAATGATACCATCAATGGTAAATAAACTCTTTCTACTACCCTCTGACGAACAAAAGAGTGCTCCGATTAAAATAAACGGAGTAATGGGTAATAGCTAAGCCCATATTTTTTTGGGTCTAAAAAAATGTAGCCAAACAGAAAATAATATGAGATAGGCTACTAAAGATAATATTTTTGAAAAATAATCATTGATAAACTGAGGGATATCAAAGGAATATTTTCTCTGTAAATCGAACGAACTGACTGAATTTTTTTCCAACATTTCATTATTCAAAGCTCTTTTTTCTGCAAACAACCAATAAGTCGAAACTTTTAAGTCATTTTCACTAATACCCATTTTTTCAAATTCTTCACCGTGCTTATCATAACTAATTTCTGGAAAATCTCTAAGATTAGTGCTTAGTTCATTCCATTTCAGATACTCCTGAACATCTGGTCGAGTCATCGTATAAACTTTATTGGATATATTAATGGATAATACAATTCCTATAAGAATAAGCATTTCCTTCCATTTCTTATTCTTTAGAATCTCATAAATAAGGAAGGGTAAGACTAACACGATTAAACTAGATGCAATTTGCGGTCTGATTGAAATCCCTACTGCAACTGTCATAATTCCCATTACTAAAGACTGATTAAATAATAATAAAATCCCTGCAGCCGCAACCAAGTATGAGATTACAGAAAACGAAAAAAATACTTAATCAGCACACACTGCATAAGTAGTGTTAACGGAATCAATACATATAATTTTTTTCTTATAGAAAAAGTCATTAAAAAAACACTAATGCTTCCACAGTATGATCACAACTAGAAAAAAATAAAATATATATTCCAATTTTGGAAAAATCTTTTTGAAAAAGCTACGAGAATAGATGATAGTCCTATTCCCATGTATGGCAATAGCATATTTTTCATGAGACAAAATGGTTTTGGTTAATCATAATGTCATCTACTACCGGATACTCAAAATCCTTTATGCCAAATATAAGCATAAAATAGTAAAAATGGAACAGTCCCATAATACTACTCTAATTCCTTTATTTAGTTTCATTTATAAATCCTCTTTGTTTTAAATATCAACTATAACTATACCATTTTTTTAGCTATACACCACGTTTAAAAAAACATTTGAATC
>BNJT01001049.1_pt1:12500-30217 | contig 30217 bp, 27 predicted proteins | sample 8540491 | NCBI WGS metagenome assembly BNJT01 (sample SAMD00202455, study PRJDB9452) | human saliva metagenome | host: Homo sapiens | reverse complement strand
TAACTTGCGTGAAGCAGGTTATGTATATAGCGAAGAGCAACGCCAGTTTCGCCCAATAGGTTTTTGATGAATAAATAGATAATAGTAGATAAATAAAGCACGCCATACAATCCTGCATGGCGTGCTTTATTTATATGTTCAATACGATTCCCCACTATTATTCATCGAAGGGAAAGTACTCCTTTCTGTATTTCAGAGCCTTTTAAGACTTGCGACAACCGTCTCTTATATAACCACGGCAGTACCAGAACAGGTGACCATGAGCATAGAACCACCCTGTCCGACAGTCTCATAATCGAGGTCTATACCAACGATAGCGTTAGCACCAAGTGCTTCTGCACGTTGCATCATTTCCTGAATGGAGGTTTCTTTGCCTTCACGCAGCACCTTTTCATAGGCTTCACTGCGTCCTCCGATGAAGTCCCTGATGCCGGCAAGGAAGTCTTTTATGAAGTTAGCACCGATAATTGTCTCTCCTGTGACAATTCCTTTATACTCTTTGATAGGACGACCTTCAATGGTTGGGGTTGTTGTGATAATCATAATCTTTTGTCAGTATTGATAATATAATTGATATGTAGACTTATTACTTGATGTCTTACAAATACATGACAAAGATAATAAAAATTCTATGTAGACGCATCATGGGTGACAATAATTTTGTAATTTTGCATCATTAAGATATAAACAATGGCATTATGCAAGACTTAGTTATTTACAATACACTGCATCGTAAGAAGGAACTCTTCCAACCGATTGCAGCTCCTAACGTAGGAATGTATGTCTGTGGACCAACTGTTTATGGCGATCCACACCTCGGACACGCACGTCCTGCTATCACCTTTGATATTCTTTTCCGCTATCTGAAACACATAGGGTACAAGGTTCGTTATGTTCGTAACATCACGGACGTGGGCCACTTGGAGCATGATGCTGATGAAGGTGATGACAAGATTGAGAAGAAGGCACGTCTTGAGCAGTTGGAGCCAATGGAGATTGCGCAGCACTATACCAACCGCTATCATGATGCTATGCGTTCGCTCAATGTTCTTCCACCAAGCATCGAACCACATGCAACAGGTCACATCATAGAGCAGGAAGAACTTGTAAAGCAAATTCTTGCCAACGGTTATGCTTATGAAAGCAATGGAAGTATCTACTTTGATGTAGAGAAATACGATAAAGACCACCACTATGGCATTCTTTCTGGTCGTAACATCACCGATATGATAAACAATTCTCGTGAGTTGGCAGGTGTTGGTGAGAAGCGTAATCAGATTGACTTTGCCCTTTGGAAGCGTGCTATGCCTGAGCATATCATGCGTTGGCCGTCTCCTTGGAGCGATGGTTTCCCTGGTTGGCACTGTGAGTGTACAGCGATGGGACGCAAGTATTTGGGCGATCACTTCGATATTCACGGTGGCGGTATGGACCTTATCTTCCCTCATCATGAGTGCGAGATTGCGCAAGCTGTAGCCTCACAGGGTGATGAAATGGTGAAGTATTGGATGCACAACAATATGATTACCATCAATGGACAGAAGATGGGCAAGTCGCTTGGCAACTTCATTACGCTTGAGCAGTTCTTTACTGGCGAGCATGACACGCTCACACAGGCTTACTCTCCAATGACAATTCGCTTCTTCATTCTCTCTGCTCACTATCGTGGAACAGTCGACTTCTCTAACGAGGCACTACAAGCAGCTGAGAAGGGATATGAGCGTTTGATGAATGGTATTGAAGACTTGGCACGCATTCAGCCTGCAGCAGCGTCAGATGAGAATACAAAGACGTTTGTTGATGGCTTCCGTCAGAAGTGCTATGATGCAATGAATGACGACTTGATGACCCCTGCTGTCATCTCAACTCTCTTTGAGGCTTGCCACTTGGTGAACATCCTCATTGACCATAAGGCACAGATTTCAGCCGACGACCTTAAGGAACTTACAGAGGCAATGCAGCTCTTTGCCTTCGATATCCTCGGTCTTCAGAATGAGCGTGGAGCTAATAACGATGCTCGTGAGGAGGCTTACGGCAAGGTGGTTGATATGGTTCTCGACCTTCGTGCAAAGGCGAAAGCAGAGAAGAACTGGGCTGTTAGCGACCAGATTCGTGATGCTCTTGCTGAGGCGGGCTTCCAAGTTAAGGACACCAAGGACGGTGTTACGTGGAAACTTGACCGATAAAACGTAAACTTCAGATTACTTCTTTGATGAGCGTAAACGCTGTTTGTCAGTGGAGTAAGAAGTAGATAAAAGGATTATGAGTGGATGCTATTCTATGTATTGCTCATATCCAATCCTGTAAGGATAGATATTCTTAGTATGTGTCAGCGGTAATGCGCAGTGTATTAGGAATACCTATCCTTATTTTTTATTCAATTATTAGGGTGATAATAACCGCCTAAGCAATATGAAACGAAAAAAGACTCTTCTCCTTTCTTGCTTGATAACCGTGCTGGTAGGGCTTGGCTTACTCTTTTGGTTGCTTCCTTCTAAGCAGACCGCTAAGCCAGTAGCGATTGAAAAAGACTCGGAATCAGTTGTTTTCGTACAGCCGAAAGCTGTTGTAAATGACACGACAAAAGACATAAATGTCATCAGAGATTATTATCGTCTCTATCTTAAAAGAGCAAATGGTCAGGATATTTCTATCCATGATGAGCGTAGGTTTCTCACGCAGACATTGATAGATAAGCTGTGTTATTGCGGTGGAACTAACTATTTACCTTTGTTCCCACTAACAGACAATAGGGACCCAAGATGGTCGTTGGATAATTTAAAAATACGCTCTGAGGGTGGAAACTGGTATAGCATACAGTTATATGACCACAAACTAAAGAGCAATTGCAATCTTGCTTTGCGAATGGTAACTGACAAAGATGGGCAGAGAAGGATTGGATATGCCTATCAATATGGTCAAGCTTCGGAGTTTTTGGATGCAGATATTTATAAGAAACTTGTGAAGATGGATGAACATCCAAAAGATGAAATCGCTTTTCTAAAGGCTTTTATCCGTTCTTATCTCTCGCTGAACCTAACGATAGACCTCGATGCACCTGCTTATAGAAAGTATCTTTGTGAGAAGTTTGTGAAAGCCGGAGAAGGAGTCTATAAGAACAAGTATTCTGGTAATTATCAAATAGACTGGTTGGATAGTCCCGGTATTGATTATCTTTCAGATATTCCTACCTTTTCTATTGTTCCCAATAAAGAAGGGGAAGGATACTTTGTCATACCAGAGGGCGCAGCTACTTACGAAGGATATTATGTGAAGGTGGGAAACTAAACGGGCATTATTATATTATGCAATACGGTACAACAGACCCAGATATAGAACCATCGGACGATATTGAGCCGGTAACTATTGAAGAATAGTGACAGAGTAGGTCTGAGTAAGATAGGAGACGGAGCCTTTTAATGTGTTGTAAATGCCATTTTTATAAACGTGACACTATGTGTTAGAAGTATAATAAATCTGTTTTTCCGAATTATTTTTCATGAAGAAAAAAATATTTCTTTTCATGAAAAATAAATTCTTCTTCTCGTGAAAAATAAATTCTTCTTCTCGTGAAAAATAATTTCTTTTTTTGTATGAAAGTAAATCAGTAAAGGTTAGTTTCTAAGTTTTTAGAGTTTGGTTTTTACCTTTTTATTCCTTTGCTTTTTTGCATTTTAAAGCTGAGTAAAGATACTTTGTTTTGCAGTTTATTATATTCGTTATAATGAACATAATGTCTCCTTTTTTGTCATCTTTAGAGGTACTGTTGTTATACCGCACGCGTCGTGTTGATGGCTCGCACGAATGGTGTTGTTGGTTCGCACGAATGGTGCGGATGGCTAAACACCTCGCAATAGGCTATCAATGTGGAATTAATTTATTGTCAGAAAAGGGTTGTGTTACGTAAAAGTAACTAACATTATTTGGTTAGAGGAGACTTGTTTTATCAAAGGTAATACTATAGAGGTAACTACAAAGATGCAGCAATAGAGCTATTCTTTTTCACTTTTATTGGATAGCAATATTATAAAAAAAGATTAGCAAAACTTTAGAAGTTTCTTTCTCTGTTTCACATTTGTTGTATATCTTTGTGTTGTTAACGAAAGAACTCTAACTAAAACAATAAAATGAGTTATGAAAAAGATTAATGTAATCATGTTGATGATGCTAATGTTGTTGATTGGCATCGTCTCAGTAAGTGCTAAGAAAAAGGAATTCAAACCTTTACCATGCGTCCTTACGCTCAAAGATGGTAGCAAAGTGTCAGGCTATTTGGTTGATGTAAAGAATGCAAAGGTTATGGCAAGTGTGTATGGGCAGGTCGTTATTAATATGCAGACATTGTTTATCTCACCTACACCAACGGGTAAGGGAACAAAGTATGTAGCTGATGATGCAAAAGAAATGGAGTTAACAGTAGATGGGAAGCAACGTAAATACTTGTCTTTATATGCATGCAAGATATTAACGTTACCTAAAAATTTGAAGCCAACAAATCATCGGTACTTTTGGGAACTGGTTTATGAGGGAAAAGAAGTACTTGGTTTTTTATCTCCAACAGTATGGTATAGTAGTTCAGGGATAACATTTTATACTGAAGAGTCATTGGCTTATACTTATTGTCTTAAAGGTGACGAAGTTGTTGTGACTTATTACGTTCCTGAAACGGGCATACGTATGGCTGCAAAGAAAACACTCCGTGCTTGTTTTGATCGTTTCCCAAAAATGGATGAGTACTTGCAGAGTGATGGATTCTCATTAAAAGACATGAAGAGACACCCTCTTTATTTGCTGAAAGTGTTGGAACGTAAAATAAAGTAATAGCTTTGTCTCTTTGTGTGCTAAGGTCAATGAACAATGAGAAACTGATGATAGCTAATAAAATAAAAGGTGCGCTTTTGAGAGTCAAAGGCGCACCTTTTATATGTTAGAAGCGTATCTAATACTTAAACGAACTACCTCCTAAGAACTCTCTGAGTAGGGAGGTTGGAGGGAGATTGCGGAAAGGTAACGGCGCGAAATACTTGAGGAACTTGCGTAGGCGATAGGCTTCAGCATACTCTTCACAGTTCTCAGGTACTTGTTCCAGCACTTCTTCCGCTTGTGGTTTGATGACGGCAAGCTCAAAGAGGAGGGCAGTGTTGAACATTACATCCGCCTGCTCTTGATAAGGGAAAATCCACTTATTCTCGCCAGCACGTACACTTGGCCAGCGGTGAATGGTGTCTTGTGCCGAACAACCACGATACTTGTAATCGCGAACAATACGACGAAGCAGTCGATTGTCGGTTGTTGGGATATAGTTATGGTCGTCCAACAGAATCGTAGTAAGGGCAGATGCGTAGATCTTGAACTTCTTGTCGTCTGCAATCTGCTCTGTTAGCAGAGGATTGAGGGCATGAATACCTTCTACAAGGAGTATGTTATTCTCTCCAAGATGCAGTTTCACCACTCTTTTCACTCTTTCCTGTTTGGAAATTATACTTTGGTAATTCCACCTCTTCACCACGGAACAAGGCGTTGAATTGCTCATTGATGAGTGGAATGTTCAGTGCATAGATACTCTCATAATCAAGTTCTCCGTTCTCATCTTTTGGTGTTTCCACTCTGTTAACGAAGTAATCATCTAAGGATATCTGTACAGGTTTCACACCACTTGCTAATAGTTGGACAGAAAGGCGTTTGCAGAAAGTTGTCTTACCGCTTGATGAAGGACCAGCAATGAGTACTACTTTAATCTCTTTTCGTCCAGCAATTGTGTCAGCAATCTGCGATATCTTCTTTTCTTGTAGAGCCTCACTGACATTGATTAGATCGGTTGCCAGTCCATTCTTTACCGCTTCATTGAAGTCGCCTACCGTCTTAATACCTAAGATACTCTGCCATCTATGATGCTCTTTGAACACCTCAAACATCTTGTCTTGGCGTATTAATTCACCTAATTTAGAAGGATCTTGTACGGAAGGGATGCGCAAGAGGACTCCATCAAAGTAAGGCTCCAAACCGAAAAGATGGAGTTGTGCAGTGTTGGTAAGCATCGAACCATAGTAATAATCCTTGTAATCGTCAAGCACATAATAGACACAATAAAGACTGCCGCTGCTTTTAAGGAGCTTAGCCTTTTGAATGTCGCCTAATTCAGTGAACATCTTCACCGCTTCTTCGGTTGTTGTCTCGTAACGTTGAATAGGCATTTTAGCATCAATAATCTCCTGCATTCGTGTACGGATGCGGTCAACATCTTCTGTTGTAATCTCATGTCCGAGCTGCAAGTTACAGTAATAACCATTTGAAACAGGGATGTCTATGACCACAGAACTGGTTGGGTAGAGATCGTGAACAGCCTTACATAGAACGAGAAAGAGCGAACGGGTGTAGGTGCGAATACCTGATGGTGAAAGCAGGTTGAGGAACTCAATATCCTTATTATGATAGACACGATAATGGAGTCCTTCCACCTTATTGTTTACTTTCGCACTCACTGGTCCGAATGGCATTTGAAGATTAATTTCTTTATAAATGTCAGAAAGTGTACTTCCAATTGGGACTTCTTGAGTTTTTTTATTATTTTTGCAACGGATATGCAGTACTTGTCTCATAATCAATGATGGTTAAATTTATGTTAGGGAACAATATTGTCCTTTGGTAAATAGGATTGTAAAGTTAGGGAAAGTTTTGCAGATATCCAAGAAACAGACATCACAAATTAAGTTATTATATGTCGATTTGGATTTTCTTTAAGCTCGTTGGTGCATTAGCTTTGCTGATGTTCGGTATGAAAACAATGAGCGAGGCTCTGCAGAAAATGGCAGGTCCACAGTTGCGTCACGTCCTTGGCGCAATGACAACTAATCGTTTTACAGGTATTCTTACGGGTACATTCATTACAGCTGCCGTACAGTCGTCAACAGCAACTACTATTATGACGGTCAGCTTTGTGAATGCTGGACTGCTGTCGTTGGTTCAAGCCATCTCTGTTATCATGGGAGCGAACATCGGAACGACACTGACGGCATGGATTATGTCGGCTGGTTTCTCGTTTAATATTACCGACTTCGTATGGCCAGCGTTCTTTGTTGGTATCGCATTGATTTACTCTAAGAAACGAAAACTCGTTGGTGACTTCCTTTTCGGTATCTCATTTATGTTCCTTGGTTTGGGAACTTTGCGTCAGACAGGTATCGATATGGACCTTGCACACAATCAGGCTGTAATTGATTTTTCAGTCATTTCGATCCTGAAAGCTTCCTAACAACTATCGTTTTCCTACTCATTGGTAGTGTGTTGACTATGTGTGTGCAGAGTTCTGCTGCTATCATGGCTATCACGATGATACTCTGTTCAACGGGCGTACTGCCTATTTATCAGGGTATTGCACTTGTGATGGGTGAGAATATTGGTACAACTGTTACCTCAAACCTTGCTGCCTTGAATGCCAACACGCAGGCTCGTCGTGCAGCTATGGCTCACATGGTTTTCAATATCTTTGGTGTTCTCTGGATATTGTGCGTCTTCCATCCTTTTATCAATATGATTTGCGGTTGGGTGGGCTATGATGTAACGATGCCAAAGGGTGCTCCTGGCTTTGCTGCCAATGCTGCTAAGTTAAGCTTTGTACTTGCTGCTTTCCACACAACCTTCAACCTTGCCAACACTATTATCCTTGTTGGACCTATTAAGTACTTGGAGAAATTAGTCTGCAAGATTATTAAACCAAAGGCAAACAAGGAGGAAGACGAGTTCCGTCTACACTTCATACAGTCAGGAATCATGAAGACTCCAGAGCTTTCTGTGCTTGAGGCTTCAAAGGAAATCAAGTCGTTTGCTGAGCGTATTCAGCGTATGTTCGGTATGGTTCGTGAGCTATTGGGTGAACAAGATATGGATAAATTTACCAAACTCTATAGCCGTATTGAGAAGTATGAAGGTATTTCTGATAACATGGAGATTGAGATTGCGAAGTATCTTGACCAAGTTTCTAATGCCCATCTGAGTGATGAAACCAAGGAGAAGGTGCGCTCTATGCTTCGTGAAATTTCTGAGTTGGAGAGTATCGGAGATGCTTGTTATAACATTGCTCGCACCTCTAACCGTCTTATTAATAGTAAGGAAGACTTCACACAGGAGCAGTATGATCACATCCATCAGATGTTTGAGTTGACAGATAACGCTCTGACACAGATGAATCGCATCCTTGTTGGTCATCGACAGGACAATGATGTGAATCGTTCGTTCAATATCGAGAACGAAATCAACAATTATCGCAACCAGTTACGCTCACAGAATATCAATGATGTGAACGACCATAAGTACACCTATGCAGTAGGAACAATGTACATGGATATCATTCAGGAGTGCGAGAGACTGGGCGACTATGTGGTCAATGTTGTTGAGGCTCGTATGGGTGTTCGTCAGCAAGACGCATAAAGAAGTCATTAGTTATTTTAGTTAAAAAAACGCATATTGCAAAAATAAAAGACCTCTCTTTCCTTTTGGATAGGGAGGTCTTTTCGTATATTTGCATTCGAAATTAAAAATATGTTGTGGCTTGATAAATGATGTGTTTAGATAGCCATAAAGCACAAGAAGCAATAGAAAAGAATGGTTTGGGGTATCTTGCAGTCTACTAATAGTAGCGTAATTTGTAAGGACTTACAGCTTTGTACATTTGAAGTTAGTTGTCTTTTATGGATAAACAACCCCTCTCTTTCATTGAGTTGTTGAAAGAAAACAATTTAATGGACACTTGTCTTAAAATATGAAGCTTTTAAATTAAATATATGAGTACAAGCGACTATGCAATTATCTTTATGAAGATTATGGGCTCTCTTGCCCTATTAATCTATGGAATGAAGGTTATGAGTGAGGCTCTGCAGAAGATGGCAGGTTCTCAACTTCGTCACATTTTAGGTGCAATGACCACCAATCGTTTCACGGGAATGCTTACGGGTACCTTTATTACTTGTGCGGTACAGTCGTCATCAGCAACAACTGTGATGACGGTGAGCTTTGTTAATGCGGGACTGCTTACCCTTGCGCAAGCTATCTCGGTCATTATGGGTGCCAATATTGGTACGACACTCACCGCATGGATTATGTCCTTGGGATTTAATGTCGACCTAACCTTGGTTGTCTTCCCTGCTTTCTTTATCGGAATTATCCTCATTTACAACAAGAAACGGCGTTACATCGGTGATTTCCTCTTTGGTATTGCCTTCTTGTTCTTCGCCCTTGTGTTGTTGAGTAGTGGTGGAAAAGACCTTGATTTAGAGCATAATCCGGCTGCAATCAGGTTTTTCTCATCCTTTGATACAAGCAGTCACTTGACGATTATTGTCTTCCTGCTGATAGGAACAGTTATTACTTGTATCGTACAAAGTTCTGCTGCGGTAATGGCTATCACTATTCTGCTCTGTTCAACAGGTGTGTTGCCAATCTATCTTGGTATTGCCTTGGTGATGGGTGAGAACATCGGTACAACTGCAACTGCCAATCTTGCAGCTCTTGGAGCTAACACACAGGCACGACGTGCAGCCTTTGCCCACTTGCTTTTCAATGTCTTTGGTGTCTTTTGGGTGATGTGTCTGTTCTATCCTTTCGTCAACTTTGTTTGTGGACTCGTAGGTTATGACCCAGTAAATGATAACTCTTCACCTGCAGAAAGAGCCGCTACCTTGCCAATTGTATTAGCAATGTTCCACACATGTTTCAATGTTTGTAACACAGCTTTGCTTATCTGGTTTATTCCACAGATGGAACGTGCGGTATGCTTGATTATCAAGATGAAGGCAAATAAGGACGAAGAAGATTTCCGTTTGCGTTTTATCCCTTCGGGTATTATGAAGACTCCAGAACTTTCAGTGCTTGAGGCTTCAAAGGAGATACACTCATACGCTGAGCGTACACACCGTATGTTTGGTATGGTGCGTGACCTCCTGACGACAAAGGATGATGATGCTTTCGAGAAACTTTATGAACGTATCGAGAAATACGAGGGTATATCTGATAATATGGAGGTAGAGATTGCGAAGTATCTTGACCAGGTGAGTGATGCTCACTTGAGTGATGACACTAAGGAAAAGGTGCGTGATATGCTTCGTGAAATTACCGAGATTGAGAGTATTGGTGACTCTTGCTTCAACATTGCGAGAACTATCAGTCGCCTGCGTAGCAGCAAGGATGAGTTCACGGAGAGTCAGTATGATAACATTAAGCAGATGTTTGAACTCACCGATGATGCCTTGTCACAGATGAGTGTTGTACTGATAAAGCATAAGCGTGAGGTTGACGTGAATCGTACTTTTGCTATTGAAAGCGACATCAACAACTATCGTGCCCAATTGCGCACACAGAATATCAATGATATCAATGAGCATAAGTATAGCTACACTGCTGGTACGCTGTATATGGATATCATACAAGAATGTGAGAAACTGGGCGACTACATCGTGAATGTTGTTGAGGCTCGTATGTGTATTAGAAAGTAATTGGTTGCGCATTGGCGTTTTATGCTCGGCTGTTGAGTATCAACAGCTGAACAAACTGGCTTAATCAATATCAAGGCAGGGACATACTTAATGTGTGTTCCTGCTTTTTTAGTGTTCTGTCTTCCATAAATTATTCCCATATCAGCCTATGTTTGTAAACTATTTTCACGTGGTTCAAAACCAATACATGCTCTTTTGGCTTCTTAAAGACGCCTAATTGACTTGCAAAAGGTGCCCTTTAAGACCCTTACTAACGCCCTTTTGAAGTCCAATTAAGCATCTTTTCTTTCGGTACTTTATAACTATTTGATTTCCTGTTGGTTATAATCCTGCTTTTTATAGGTGTTTTTGTCTTTATTTTTAGATATTTTACTCGATATTTTGTCATGTTTTTTCAGAACATAGAGATGGGTACAGCGTGTGTATTCTTTGTTTCGTCAATAACGAAGATACTGTGCAAACTTCCTATACAATCAATTGTACCAAGCGTGTTGAGCATGAATTGTTGATAGCTTTTCATGTCATGCGCATAGACTTTAATAAGGAAATCGTAGTCACCACTGGTGTTATAACACTCTGTGATTTCTTCAAGATTCTGCACAACGTCCATAAACTCTTGTATGAGTTCTTGTGAATGTTGTTTAAGTCTGATATTACATAATACCATTATACCGTTGCCAACCTTATGTGGATTTACCACCGCCATATATCTTTCTATATAGCCATCACGTTCTAATCGCTTCTGTCGCTCAAACGTTGGAGAGGTTGACAGATGGAGTTTTGCGGCTAATTCTTTTACCGTAAGATCAGAGTTACGTTGTAGAATACGTAGGATTTTACGGTCGGTATCATCTAAGTTCTCATTGTTATTCATTTTGATATGTTTTGTTTTTGCAGAATATTATTCTACTGTTTAATGTAAATATGGGGTAAAGGTAGTATATTTTTCTTATTATTGAAGTATATTTTGATAGTAAATTGCTTTGTTGTAACTTTGCAAGCATACTCAAGGATAAAAATAACAAAGCAAATAATGATATGAAAAGAAATCTTGAAACGATATGTATACATGGTGGGTGGCAACCTAAAAAAGGCGAACCTCAGCAGCTACCCATTTATCAGAGTACAACTTTTAGATATGAGACCAGCGAGCAAATGGCACGTTTGTTTGACTTAGAGGATAGCGGTTATTTCTATACTCGTTTGGCAAACCCTACTAATGATGCTGTAGCTAAGAAGATTGCTGCCCTTGAAGGTGGTGTTGGTGCTGTACTGACCTCTTCTGGTCAGGCTGCTAATTTCTATGCTATTATTAATATTTGTGGAGCAGGCGACCATTTTGTGACTTCCAACACTATCTATGGTGGAACATATAATCTCTTTGGTGTGACACTGAAAAAGTTGGGTATTGAATGTACTTTTATTGACCCAGAATGGGATGATGAAAGATTGAAGCAGCTTTTCAGCCAAATACAAAATGTTTCTTTGGTGAAACAATCTCAAATCCTGGAGGTAAGGTGTTTGACATCGAACGCTTTGCAGGAATTGCTCATAAGCATGGTGTGCCACTGATTGTCGATAATACGTTTGCTACACCAATCAACTGTCGCCCGTTTGAGTGGGGTTGTGATATCGTTACTCATTCTACAACAAAGTATATGGATGGTCATGCTTCACAAGTAGGTGGTGTTGTTGTCGATTCTGGTAACTTTGATTGGGAAGCATATAGTGAGAAGTTCCAGGGATTGACCACTCCTGATGAGAGTTATCATGGACTCATTTATACGAAGTCGTTTGGTAAATTGGCATATATAACGAAGCTCGTTACTCAGTTGATGAGAGACCTTGGAAGTATTCCTGCACCGCAAAACTCATATCTGCTTAATATAGGTCTTGAAACCTTACATCTTCGTATGAAGCAGCACTGTGATAATGCACAGAAGGTAGCTGAGTGGTTGGAGAAGAATGAGAAGGTGGCATGGGTGAACTATTGTGGCCTTCCTTCAAATAAGTATTATGCTTTGGGACAGAAGTATCTTCCAAATGGTTCGTGTGGTGTCATAGCCTTTGGCTTGAAGGGTTCAAGAGAGGATGCAATCAACTTTATTGATCGCTTAGACTTCGTTTCCATCGTAACGCATGTGGCTGATGCACGTACTTGTGTTTTGCATCCAGCAAGTCATACTCACCGTCAGTTGACAGATGAACAACTCCGTGAGGCTGGTGTAGCGCCAGACTTAATCCGTCTTTCTGTTGGTATTGAGAATGTAGATGACATCATTGCAGACATTGAACAAGCATTGAAGTAATCTAAACATAGGGATATAACAAAGGACACCCAATTATTGAGTGTCCTTTTTGATTTTATAATTTTATAAAACCCTTCCCCTCGATTTGTTTACCCATCCCCCTCTACGGTAATTACTCCCCTCTCCTTTCGGAGAGGGGGCGGGGGTGAGGCTTTTTTATCCCATTACCCTCACTACTTCCACTGATCTCTCAAGCCATGCTTCCATTTGTTTATAATCTTTCTTCTCCCATACATCCTTGAAGTCGATAAACTCATGGGCAAGGCGACTTTCATAGGCGTTACGGCGATAACTGGTTAGTTTTCCTTGTTTCATAATTTCCACGCTACCAAGTTCGTTTGCAGGTGTTGGGATATGTATCCACCCTTTTTCTCCCTGTATGAGTATAAACGATGGACTGCTTGAATCCTTTGCTGCAGTACAGGTTGCCGTCATTGTTGGGTAGGAGAGTACCATTACGCCTGAGGTGTCAATACCGTTATGCCCTCGGTTGGCAAAATACTGTGTAGCAGTAGGATGTCCGAAAAGCCCTATAACAATATTGATATTATAGACATTGAGGTCTTTCAGTGCACCACCCCCTAAGTCTGGATTGAAGGCAGGGGCAATATCTCCTTGTAAATAGCGTTCATACTTACTTGAATATTGTGAGAAATTACACTGTACAAAGTGAATGGGACCAATCTTCTTCAGGCTATCTTTGACCATGCGGAAGTTAGGCGTATGAATAGGAGAGATAGCTTCAAAGAGGTATAGCTTCTTCTCTCGTGCCATTGATGCTAATTCCTCTGCTTCAGCAACAGTAAGGGTGAAAGGCTTTTCTACAATTACATTTCTACCTGCCTCTAATGCCTTGCGGGTGAATTCGTAATGGACACTGTTGACTAAGGCAATATAAACGAAGTCGGCTTTGTCTTCTTTCAGCAGTTGAGCATAGTCTGTATAAATACGCTCAATATGATTCATCTTCGCAAGAAATTCTGCCTTTTCCGTATTGCTATGTGAAAATATACTGGTGATTTCTATCCCTTTTACTTCTGTCTTGAGCAGTGTGATAACCTCTGTGGCTATCATTCCTGTTCCTACAATGCTAATCTTCATCTTTTCTATTGCTTTTAAGAGCATGTTCTATGGGCTAATTTTCTATGGGATAAGCCTATAGAATGCGCTTTGTTACTTTCCTTATACAACAAAAGTAGGGAATGTTTTGGAAATAAAAGGGGAAATGACTAATTTTGTTGTCTCTTAACAAGCATTAGTTGATATGAATAATAAAAATTTTTTATTCCTTTTAGCATCTCTTTTATCTATTACTGTTATAGTTGGATGCAAAGCTGAGAAAGCTTCAGCTGCGGAGAAAGTGAAGGATTCTGTGGCTTCTTCTTCTGTTGTTTCTGACTCTGTTGTTGTGGAGAAAGATGTTCCATTGGTAGTTGATTCTATTGGTAAGTCTTATAATACAAAAAAAGGAGAAGTAGACCTTGCTTATTCCTTCCCTGTGTCTGGTCCTCAACCGCTGGTCGATTCGCTTCGTGCTTATCTTTCGTCTGAACTGGTATGGATAGGGGATAGCTATAGTGATGAGGGCGTAGAGTCAAAACCTTACAGTAATTTTGCAGATGGTAAGGGAATGATAAACTACTATGCTAAGAATGCTTATAAGAGTATAAGCAAAACTTTAGATGAAATTGATGACCCAGATGTGGCTTGGAAACCCGAAATCTCCAAGTTTGTAATGAAGGAAAATGAAACGGATCGTTATGTTACGTACTATTCTTCTTTTTACACATATTCGGGTGGTGCGCATGGAATGGCTTCAGAATATGGGGCTACTTTTGATAAGAAGACGGGTGTCATGCTGCGGAATGTATTGAGTCCGAAGGATATAAAAGCACTTCAACCTATCCTCAGAGCTGGTGTTGAAAGCTATTTCAGAGGAGGGTATGAAAAAGAGAATGATGTTGAAAGCCGTGTAAAGGAAGATATGGATGGGCTTTCTCTCGAGAATGGTATTATCCCATTACCAGGAAATGGTGTTTATCTTTCTCCAAAGGGTGTGGTGTTTATCTATGGATTCTATGAGATTGGTGCTTATGCTATCGGAATGCCTACCTTTACTGTTCCTTATAAGAAGATTGGAAAGTTCCTTTCACCTGAGGCACAACGCCTTGCGGGGATTAAATAATCTTTCTTAATTCTGTAAGTTGGATTGAATTATATTGGGCTTTGAAGTTTGGGGTTAATAGCATTTTCGCTGACTATTCTCTCCTTTTGAACCTAAATCGGTCATTAGATCTTAAACATATTGTGATCTAATGACCGATTGAGGTTGAAAGGAATAGTCTGTGTTTTTATTGGTGCATTAACCAAACAAAGCCTTTGGCAATTCTGACTCCGTTGTCTTGGAAGTGGTTGCCTTCATTCCATTCCATCTTACAATTTACGCCTTTGTCTTTAAAGATTTGTTCTTGCCGTAGGATGTCTTTACTGATAGTTGACATCAATTTTGTTTTTGTTTTCTCCTCTTTGTCGCCAAGGCTGAGATATGCGTGTTCTACTTGTGGTTGGTGGGTGTCAGCATAGTCTAACCACCCTGTATACCATGCAGAAGGGGATGCTGAGACTATTCCACGGAAAGGAACGTTCTGTTGATAGCCTGCCCAAAGGGAGAAAAGTCCTGCTAATGAATATCCGCCTAAGATGGTGTTGCTTTTATTGAGCTCTAAAGAAAATTGTGTCTTTAAGGCAGGGATAAGTTGTTCTATTATATATAATAAGGTGGAATGAGCGCCATCACCAAAGGGAATCTTTCCAAATACAGGGGGGAGCAGGCCAAGGGGTTAGCTCGGCATTCCATTTATTTATACGAACAGCAATATGTATGAATGGTGTCTGCGAGTTGTCTTCTATATAGGTGATTTGTCGCTCCAACTCCTCTGTGTCATTACTGTCAACGGGCTGAATGATGAAAAACTTTGCGTTTTCTTCGCTATGTAGGATACATGTGTGCTCGCCAATCTCAGCAACTTCTTTTTTATGTCTCATACTTTATAGTCTTGTTTTAGGTTACAAAAATAATCATTTTTAAGCAAATTAGTTGATTTGGGTCAATTTTAGATAAAAAAGTTCATTTCTTGAAAAAATAATCTTCAAAACATTTGGTAGGAATGGATTTTCTCTATACCTTTGCACTCGCTTTACAAAACAAGCCACCTGGCAAGTTACTGAAAGCAACAAAAGAAAGAGTTCTTTGAAAAGATTTACATAAACAGAGAAGTAGTACAAGAAGCGTCTGTTTGATTTTATATCAAATGGATGGGTAAAAGAAACGAACCGATCAATTCATTGTCCCTGCTTTTGAGGCATCGCCTCAAAACAATTAAGGAACAAAAGAAAAGGTGCTTTTTACTTGATACTTTTAGGATAAGCGTTCTGAAACAGAGATTACTCGGTGACGTGCTTGGGAGTAGTGGTATTCATTACCACCTATCACTCATCACTTATCACCAAAACATATTTTACAATGGAGAGTTTGATCCTGGCTCAGGATGAACGCTAGCTACAGGCTTAACACATGCAAGTCGAGGGGAAACGGCATTGAGTGCTTGCACTCTTTGGACGTCGACCGGCGCACGGGTGAGTAACGCGTATCCAACCTTCCCATTACTGTGGGATAACCTGCCGAAAGGCAGACTAATACCGCATAGTCTTCGTTGATGGCATCAGATATGAAGTAAAGATTTATCGGTAATGGATGGGGATGCGTCTGATTAGCTTGTTGGCGGGGTAACAGCCCACCAAGGCAACGATCAGTAGGGGGTTCTGAGAGGAAGGTCCCCCACATTGGAACTGAGACACGGTCCAAAACTCCTACGGGAGGCAGCAGTGAGGAATATTGGTCAATGGACGGAAGTCTGAACCAGCCAAGTAGCGTGCAGGATGACGGCCCTATGGGTTGTAAACTGCTTTTTGTATGGGGATAAAGTTAGGGACGTGTCCCTATTTGCAGGTACCATACGAATAAGGACCGGCTAATTCCGTGCCAGCAGCCGCGGTAATACGGAAGGTCCAGGCGTTATCCGGATTTATTGGGTTTAAAGGGAGCGTAGGCTGGAGATTAAGTGTGTTGTGAAATGTAGACGCTCAACGTCTGAATTGCAGCGCATACTGGTTTCCTTGAGTACGCACAACGTTGGCGGAATTCGTCGTGTAGCGGTGAAATGCTTAGATATGACGAAGAACTCCGATTGCGAAGGCAGCTGACGGGAGCGCAACTGACGCTTAAGCTCGAAGGTGCGGGTATCGAACAGGATTAGATACCCTGGTAGTCCGCACAGTAAACGATGGATGCCCGCTGTTGGTACCTGGTATCAGCGGCTAAGCGAAAGCATTAAGCATCCCACCTGGGGAGTACGCCGGCAACGGTGAAACTCAAAGGAATTGACGGGGGCCCGCACAAGCGGAGGAACATGTGGTTTAATTCGATGATACGCGAGGAACCTTACCCGGGCTTGAATTGCAGAGGAAGGATTTAGAGATAATGACGCCCTTCGGGGCCTCTGTGAAGGTGCTGCATGGTTGTCGTCAGCTCGTGCCGTGAGGTGTCGGCTTAAGTGCCATAACGAGCGCAACCCCTCTCTTCAGTTGCCATCAGGTGATGCTGGGCACTCTGGAGACACTGCCACCGTAAGGTGTGAGGAAGGTGGGGATGACGTCAAATCAGCACGGCCCTTACGTCCGGGGCTACACACGTGTTACAATGGCCGGTACAGAGGGACGGTGTAATGTAAATTGCATCAAATCTTGAAAGCCGGTCCCAGTTCGGACTGGGGTCTGCAACCCGACCCCACGAAGCTGGATTCGCTAGTAATCGCGCATCAGCCATGGCGCGGTGAATACGTTCCCTGCCTTGTACACACCG
>BNJT01001049.1_pt1:0-7500 | contig 30217 bp, 27 predicted proteins | sample 8540491 | NCBI WGS metagenome assembly BNJT01 (sample SAMD00202455, study PRJDB9452) | human saliva metagenome | host: Homo sapiens | reverse complement strand
CTTATTGTTGTACTCAGTGTGATTATTTATTTTGTTTTCAGATTACTGATAGGAGTAACGGAATGGACTTGGAGTTTGCTTATCACAATGTTTAATTGGCTGATAGGCTTCTTTAGCGGTTCGTATAGCTAATTATATGTTTTAATGCAGTAGCTTATATTTTGCAGTTTATTTTTATGAAAAGAAATAATCCTCACGATGATAACTTGTTTATCATTGTGAGGATTATTGTTTATCCGTACTATTTTGTATTGTCTTATATGTTATGTTTCCTTATTAAAGCTACGTGAAAATAGATTTTAAACTATCTTTTTTGCTTAACGTAGAAGGTTATATCCTTTGGAATCTTTACCCACTTGTTGTCAACGACGATTTTCATTGTGCTACCACTAAGTCGGGTTAGCGTATAGGTACCATCCGAATTGCGTTTCAATTCAGCTTTGAGGTCTTCGCTGCCATAGTCATTGATGATGGTAAGGAGAGCCTTTTTGTCTTTAATGACAGCATCAGAAATAATCCACTTACGTGTATCACGCACTGCACCGAAGTAGCCAGGAACCTCTCCGAATATCTCTTGTCGTGGCACAGTAATATTGTTATGATAGAAATCAATATCCATCCACACTTGAAATTCATCATTAACGAGATGTGCCTTAAAGATAGAGTCATTACTCTGTGTTATCTTACCATTTTTTGAAGAAGAAGTTTCTGTCTTTGTAGTGGGTAAGTTGCTTTGAGCTAATATGTTGGTTGATAAAGCCAACATAGCCATTATTGTCAGTACAATTTTTTGTTTCATGTCTATGAATGTTGGTTAATTGCAAAGATAATGATTTTAATTAATTAATACTATACATTCCTCAAAAATGTACAGATTAAATTGTTGATTTACTTATTTTTGTATTACCTTTGTGGCGATATATATCAAATATTTTAAAGGAGAAGATGTTGTTTCCAGATTATATTTTTGAGACCAGCTGGGAAGTATGTAATAAGGTTGGAGGAATTTATACTGTACTTTCTACGCGCGCAAAGACATTACAAGATAAGATAAAAGATCATGTTATCTTTCTTGGTCCTGACTGCTGGCAAGAGACACCGTCCCCTTACTTTAAGGAGGATAAGAAGCTATTTGCTGCGTGGCAGGAGAAAGCAGCTTCTGAGGGGCTGTCGGTAAAGGTCGGCCGTTGGGATATCCCTGGTGAGCCAATTGCCATGCTTATTGATTTTCAGCCATACTTTGCTCATAAAGATGAAATTATGGTAAGCTTTGGGAGTATTATCGTGTTGATAGTCTTCATGCTTACGGAGATTATGACGAATCAGCAATGTTTGCTTATGCTACGGCACTTGTCGTAGAGAGTTTCTATAAGTTTTATCTAAGCGAGAAAGATAAGGTAGTTTTCCATGCAAATGAATGGCAGACAGGCTTTGCAGCACTCGTATTGCAGCATCGTCAGCCACAGATAGCATCTATCTTTACAACTCATGCAACGGGTATTGGTCGCAGTATTGCTGGCAACAACAAACCTTTGTACGAATACCTCTGGGCTTATAATGGTGACCAGATGGCTTCAGAGTTGAATATGGAGAGCAAGCATTCTATTGAGAAGCAGACTGCTCACCATGTTGATTGCTTCACGACAGTGAGCGATATTACTGCAACAGAGTGCAAAGAGTTGCTTGATAAACCAGTTGATTTGGTTCTTCCAAACGGTTTTGAAAACGACTTTGTACCAAAGGGTGCAACCTTCACAAAGAAGCGTAAGGCAGCACGTAAGCGTTTGCTCGACGTTGCTAATGCACTGACAGGTGACGATATACAAGATGATGCGTTAATCGTATCAACCAGCGGACGTTATGAATTCCGTAATAAAGGTATTGATGTGTTCATAGAATCAATGAACCGCTTGCGTTATGATGAGAACTTGAAGAAGCAGGTTGTAGCCTTCATTGAGGTTCCAGGCTGGGTAGCAGGTCCGCGTCAGGACCTTGTAGAGCGTCTCAACAGTGGCAAGCAGTTTGATACACCATTGGAGAAGCCTGTACTTACGCATTGGCTTCACAATATGGACAATGACAATGTGCTGAATATGCTTGGCTCTCTCGGTATAAACAATGCAAAGGGAGATAAGGTAAAGGTAATCCTCTTGCCTTGCTATCTGACAGGTGATGATGGCATTATGAATATGAGCTATTATGATCTCGTATTGGGTAACGACCTCTGTGTTTATCCATCTTACTATGAGCCATGGGGTTATACACCATTAGAGGCAGTAGCCTTTAAGGTTCCTTGTATTACAACCGACCTTGCAGGTTTCGGTTTGTGGGCAAATACAGAGAAGGGAAAATATAGCGAGATAGAAGACGGTGTTAAGGTATTACATCGTACTGATTATAATTATTCTGAGGTAGCTGATGGTATTAAGGATACCATAGCCCGTTACTCTTGCTTTACGAAGACGGAGGTGAACAAGTGTCGTTCAAATGCTGAGAAGCTCTCTCGTAAGGCACTTTGGAGTGAGTTTATCATCTATTATGAGCAGGCTTACGACATAGCATTAGAGAAAGCAGCTGCACGAAACAACTGATAACTGCTTTAATAACGATATAAAAAATAACAGTCAAACTATATTAAGTTATGAAAATTAAATCAGATTATTCCAACGAACCTCAGTGGAAAGAGGTAACTGTAAAGTCAACTCTGCCAAAGGAACTGGCATGTCTTGATGAGCTTGCTCACAATATGTGGTGGGCATGGAATTACGAAGCACGCAATATGTTCAAAGCTCTTGATGAGGAACTCTATGAAGAGGTTGGACATAATCCTGTTCAGCTCCTTGAGCGTCTTAGCTACGACCGTAAGGAAGCCATCGTAAAGGACAAGAAGTTGATGAAGCAGGTAAGTGATGTTTACAAGAAGTTCCGTGCTTATATGGACGTTAAGCCTAACGCTAAGCGTGCTTCTGTTGCTTACTTCTGTATGGAGTTTGGTCTGAATCAGGCATTGAAGATTTATTCTGGTGGTCTTGGTATTCTTGCTGGTGACTACCTCAAGGAAGCTTCTGACTCAAATGTAAACTTCTGTGCTGTAGGTTTCCTCTATCGTTTTGGTTACTTCACACAGAGCCTTTCAATGGATGGTCAGCAGATTGCGAAGTACGATTCACAGAACTTTAACTCTCTTCCTATCGAGCGTGAGCTTGATGAGAACGGCAATCAGGTAGTTGTTGACGTACCTTACCGCAACTATATGGTACACGCACTTGTATGGCGTGTAAACGTTGGACGTATTAAGCTTTACTTGCTCGATACAGACAACGATATGAACTCAGAGTACGATCGCCCTATCACTCACTCACTCTATGGTGGTGACTGGGAGAACCGTTTGAAGCAAGAGATTCTACTCGGTATCGGTGGTATGCTCACATTGAAGAAGTTGGGTATCAAGAAGGATATCTATCACTGTAATGAAGGTCATGCAGCACTCTGCAACCTCCAGCGTCTTTGTGACTACATCGATGGTGGCTTGACATTCAATCAGGCTATGGAGCTTGTACGTGCTTCTTCACTTTATACCGTTCACACACCGGTACCAGCAGGTCACGACTACTTCGACGAGGAACTCTTCGGTAAGTATATGGGTGATTATCCTGCCAAGCTCGGTATCTCTTGGGATGAGTTCATCGGTATGGGACGTACAAATCCAGACGATCACAGTGAGCGTTTCTGTATGAGTACTTTCGCTTGTAACACCTGTCAGGAAATCAATGGTGTCTCAAAGCTTCACGGTTGGGTAAGCCAGAAGATGTTTGCTCCATTGTGGAAGGGTTACTTCCCAGAGGAGAACGCTGTAGGTTATGTTACCAATGGTGTACACCTCCCAACATGGACAGCAACAGAGTGGCGTAAGCTTACGATAAGTACTTCGATAAGAGCTTTATGAGTGACCAGAGCAACGAGTCTATCTGGCACGCTATCTACAATGTTCCAGATGCAGAAATCTGGGAGACACGTATGGCATTGAAGCAGAAGCTTATCAAGTATATCCGTGATAAGTTCACTAAGCAGTGGCTCCGCAATCAGGGTGATCCAGCTAAGGTGGTTTCTATCCTTGAGCGTATCAACCCTAACGCATTGATGATTGGTTTCTGCCGTCGCTTTGCTACTTACAAGCGTGCACACTTGCTCTTCACTGACCTTGAGCGTTTGGAGAAGATTGTAAACAACCCAGAGCGTCCTGTTCTGTTCTTCTTCTCAGGTAAGGCTCACCCAGCTGATGGCGCAGGTCAGGGACTTATCAAGCGTATCTTTGAGATTTCTCGTATGCCACAGTTCCTCGGTAAGATTATCTTCCTTGAGGACTACGATATGCAGTTAGCTCGTCGTCTCGTATCTGGTGTTGATATCTGGATGAATACACCAACTCGTCCACTCGAGGCAAGTGGTACATCTGGTGAGAAGGCAGAGATGAATGGTGTTGTAAACCTCTCAGTACTTGATGGCTGGTGGGTTGAAGGTTATCGTGAGGGTGCTGGATGGGCATTGCCAGAGAAGCGCACCTATCAGAACCAGGGCTATCAGGATCAGCTCGATGCAGCTACTATCTACGGTCTGCTCGAGAACGAGATTGCACCTCTTTACTTCAATAAGGATGCTAAGAAGGGCTACTCAGAGGACTGGGTAAAGGTTGTGAAGAACTCTATCGCAACTATCGCCCCTCATTATACAATGAAGCGTCAGCTTGATGACTACTATGACAAGTTCTATGAGAGTCAGGCTAAACGTTCTCATAAGCTCGAGGCTAATGACAATAAACTTGCTAAGGAGATTGCTCTTTGGAAGGAGTCTGTAGCAGAGCGTTGGGACAGCATCTATGTTGTTTCAAAGGATGAGGATGCACTGCAGGATATTGCTACAGGTCATAAGATTAAGGTTACTTACACAATCGACGAGCAGGGCTTGAACAATGCAGTAGGTCTTGAGTTGGTATTCTTGAAGAATGCACCAGTTGATGACGTAAACATCCACAAGGTAATCCCATTCAAGATGGTGAAGACTGAGGGTAATCACTATACTTTCGAGGCTACTTTCGATGCAACTGTAGCAGGTGCTTATAAGTACGCTGTTCGTATGTATCCTAAGAACGATCTCCTGCCACATCGTCAGGACTTCTCTTATGTGAAGTGGATTGGATAAGAACAGTCTAAGGACTAATCTATAATAAAAGGCCATTCCTAAATGCTGTAAAGTATTAGGAATGGCTTTTTCGTATTTATATGCCATTGAATTATCGCTGGGCTTAATCTAATTTACAATGGTAATGTGCCTTCCCTCGATATGTTTACCATTTGTTTACCGCCTTCTGCTTACGCTTTTTTATATATTTTGCGATAACGTGAACCTATGTTGATGATTTTCTTTTCACGTTCTAACTGTGCTGTAAGTTGATAGGCGTAGGTTGTAGAAAGGTTCAGACGGCGACGGAGGTCGTTAACGGTGATTATCGGACTCTCTTCAAACAACTCTTTTAGTGCAGCGTTAACGGCTGATTTTATAGGAAGTGTGGATGTACCGTCTTTGTAGGTTTTGTTTTCAAAATCTATCTTTCCCAAAGCTTCGTGAAAATCCTTATCGGGGCGGAATCTAATTTTGCGCACAGCAACATTACGGAGATGGTGACGATGCGTCTTAGGGTCTTCGTTCATGTCCCCTTTAAGGGCAAGCGAGAAGAATCCAATGCCCGGTAGATGAACTGTATTCCCGCTTTTTAGCTCCTCTACTAATTCTGTTTTTAATGCCGAGATAGTACCGAGAATGTCGGCTGTTGTAAGCGTTGTTGCTTGTTGGATATGCTGACAGATTCTTTCTATTCCCGTGACATCTTTTTGATAGATACGATTCTTAGTGCTTTACGTTGTGCGAGTTTACCGCTTGTTCTTAATAGTTTGTAATTTACAGTCATAGCTTTACGTTTGTAATAAGGGTTAATAATCATCTTTTCCGTGAGCCGTTAGTGTGTGAAACGAGTCTCTATAATCACATACTTTTGGCTTAGGCAGAATTCTTTTCACGAAAGAAAGAAATTATTTACGTGAAAATAAATATTTCTTTTCATGAAGAAAAATATTTTTTTTCATGAAAATAATTCGTGATTCATGCTGCAAAGATACTGTTTCAATGGTCGCTTAACAAGTATAAGCTATGTAGTAATGTCTGTATTTGTGCTTTTTTGCGTGGGTGTAGATTTGGGATGGGTGGATAAAAGGGTAAAAGAAAAGCTCTCAGACCAGTGAGGGGGTATGGTCTGAGAGCTATGGTTTGAAAGTAACCCCCTATTGATTTACTTTCCGAGTGTACTTTATAGAAGGGGGATGATAAATATATGTAATGATATAAAATACTTTTTTTACCACACGAACTTGTATTGATGGCTACCGCTTGTCATTGCAGTTGGGAAACCATTACTATTGACAGTCCACGTAAAGTTGTTTTTGTTGCCGTTCTTATTAATAAGTTGTACAGGCAAGTTCTTAGTTGCTTTTCCAAGCAATCCTGCATAGTAGGCGTATTTCATTGCGCCAATGTCAATACCAAACGTTGTATTGAAGAGCATAATGTTACCCTTGTTCACTATAGGAGTAGGGGTGGCAGTTGACGTATAAGCAACTTTGCAAGTATCTTTTTTTCTTGTTGTTGTTTGTGAGACGATAGTTTTTGTCTCTATTTCAGAGATGTTGCTATCTTTATAAGTCAAAGTAAATTCTTTGTAGTCATCTGCTGAATGGATTATATTAACAAGTTGCTCATTATCGTTATAAGTGAACCTCCATGTATCTTTCTTTGTATTTTCCTTTTGCTGTATCATGCATTCTCTAACAAAACCGTTGTGGTTCAGATACATTCTGTAGAACGTTGTATCTCCATTACGTTCTACTTTCATGAAGACATTTGGGATTACAATAGCACGTGTTTTTATGTGTTATTGTATTTGAAAGATACCGTTTCATCCTTAGTCTTAATGCCTGTAACCCATCCTCTGTCATCTGTTTGGATAGTCATACTATCCGCCTCTTTAGGCATGCCATTAGTAAATACCTTTGAAAGGTCAATTGTTACAGGATCTGGCCAGCTGTCAATAATCCTGTCATCATCGTTTTTGTTACTGCATGATGATAAAACAAATGTTGCACCTATTACTGCTGCAGTAAGAAGTGCGATTGTAATAGTCTTTTTCATTGTCCTTTTTTATGTTATAATTAGTAATTGGCACGTTCTTGTCAACTCATTGGCTTGTGCTTTTGATCTCTGTTGCAAATATATAAAAAACTTTCTTCAATGACCCGTTTCTATACTATGATTTTATTAGTTTAGGGTGAAAAAAAGTCAGCAATTAGCTTTTATATCATAGCTTCGCTTTGTTCTGTGTTTCTTTTTAGAACATTTCCCTTCGATAGTCACCCGTCAATAATTCTTGTTGTAGAAAAGCGTATGTATAGC
>BNJT01000999.1_pt1 | contig 30221 bp, 50 predicted proteins | sample 8540491 | NCBI WGS metagenome assembly BNJT01 (sample SAMD00202455, study PRJDB9452) | human saliva metagenome | host: Homo sapiens | reverse complement strand
CTTAATAAAAATTAAGTGGATTTAAAATATATATAAATTTAACTTTAAAAAAATATAATATTTTTGATATAGTATAATTTGACAATCAGAAGTATTCTTAGTGACATTAAAATATATAAAGTAAAAATTAAAAATATAGGAAATAGGAGATAAAAATAAGTATGGACGGTGTATTAGAAGATTAGTAAAATTGAGCATACAGTATACTATAAATATGCAGAAGATACCTTTAAAATCATTGAATAACAATACTAATAGATTATTGTCCCTTTATGGAGTTACAGAAGAAAAGATTTTATTTGAAGGAAGAGCAAATAAATTAAGAGGATATTTTGCAAAAACTGGAGAAACTGCAGCTGTTACAGCTGCAACCAAAGGAGCAAATATTTGGGTAAGAATTGCAATAGGAAGTGCGTATTTTTAAAAGATATTGGAGATGAGATAGGTTCAGTTAAGCTATCTACAACAAAATGCCCATATATATGTTGCTGCTGTAGAAGAAGCTAGGAAAGGATTGGCAGAGAAAACTTATCATGGAGAATTAGCTAGTTTAAGACCTTTTTATTCTAATTATTCGCAGGGAAAGTTGCCCACACAGAAAGAGTTAAATGAATATAATAAGACTAAAAATACTAATTACAGTATGTATCAGATAAAAACAAGATTATGGAAACTGTTTAAATATGAAGAAAGTAAAGGTAATCCTGACTATTAAGTCAAACCTAGAAGAGTGGAGCTATTACCTCAAATGAACAGATTGTGGAAGGATGAGAAGACCAATGAAAAGAAATCCGATAAAGATGCTCTTAAGATAGTTATATATATATCGCTTCAAATATTTTCAAGTTTTTGTTTCAAGATTTCTTTTTATACTAAAAGTAAATTTGATTTATTTATAACATTATTTCCATATATTATTTTTCTTTATATATTTAATATAATTTATTGTATAAAAAGAGACAATAAGAATACATCTGTTATTTTTATGTGTTTCATTTTATGATTTCTATATGTTATATAAAGATGTACATAACATATTTACATCAAAGTAATAAACCTGTTATGATAAAAATATTATTTTTATACTATAAATTGTATAATAGATAAATTACAAAAATGAACAATGGAGGAGATAATGAAAGAATCCGATAAAAAGAGATAGACAAAGAATATTTCAAGACATTTTTATGCTTTTATATGATTGTTGGTGGTATATCAGAATTTTATTTCACAATCAGTTATACTAAAAGCAAATTTGATTTATTTATGACATTGTTTTCCATATACTATTTATTTTATATATATGATATAATTTATTGTAAGAAAGATCATTTAAATTATTAATAATATATATTATATTCTTGTCATTTTTCATTTTTGCATACGGTCTAAAATTTATATGAAATATTTACATCAAAATGATAAATCTTTTTGTAGATAAAAATTTATATTCATAAGATAAGAAAAACGATATCTATTTAACATAAGTTTATAAATATCGTTTTTATAATTTTAGGTGAGGTAATTAATTAGCAATTAAAATATTAATTTTTATATAGCATATAAGTTTTAAATCTTACTTTTTCAAAAATAACGTGTATAGGAAGCAGTTCGTGAGCATTGTGGCTCATAGGTTTATCAAAAATATACTTCATATAGACGTTTTATGTAAGGATTTTTCATGAGATTTTTCTCAATGTTTTTGGAAGTATCTTCCAATTGATTACAGATATTCTTTTCTTGAGAATTTCAGTATCTCCGTGGTGATAAGGCTGTCCACCTATCACCGATACATCCACCCTTTACATGCCATAATTTCTATTGCATGATAATGAGATCTTCCTGCCCTTATTTCATTAAGAAGCTTTCTTGCTTCACCAAGACCATGAGCAATTCCTATCTTTAAATCAAGATCTCCTACTTTTACATCTGCACTTCTTACGCCTTCAAGTCCTCTTACTTCCTTGTAATCTATTTTTTCAAGACTTTCTCCTGTATACCAGTCGGCAGCAGTTCTCAAAGCGGCTTCTATAACTCTCCAGTTCTTCCGAAAAAATTACTCCAGCTCCTGTAGATTCACCAAGAGGTTTATCAAAGTCATCATCTTCAAGTGCCTGGAAGTTTATATTTGCATATTTTATAAGTCTTGCAAGTTCTCTTGTAGTTATTACGATATCTGTATCATAATTTCCATCTTTTGAGAATTCTTCCCTGTCAGCCTCATATTTTTTTGCAAGGCATGGCATTACAGAAACTACAACAAGATCTTTTCTGTCAACTCCTAATTCCTTTGTATATATATTCTTTGCAACGGCAGAGAACATCTGCATTAGTGATTTTGCTAGAAGAAGGAATGTCAGAAGATCAGGGAAATTATGTTCAAAGAAATTTTACCCATGCGGACAGCATGAAGTAAGCAGAGGTAATTTTACAGTCTTATCTCCTGCCTTATATCTAGTCAGTCTGTCAAGCAGTTCAGAAGCTTCTTCCATTATAGTCAGATCTGCGGCAAAAATCTGTATCAAATACTTTAGTGAATCCAAGTTTTTCTAAGAGCTGCAACTAGTTTTTCCAGTAACACGTGTACCTGCAGGATATCCAAATTCTTCTCCCAAGGCAGTTCTTACTGCAGGAGCAGTCTGAACAATTACTGTTTTTTAGGGTTTGCAAGAGCAGCAAGAACATCCCATGTTGCATCTCTTTCAACGAGGAGCTCCTGTAGGACACACAGCAACACACTGTCCGCAGAAAGTACATACTGAATCTTTAAGATCCATTTCAAGGGCTGTAGAAACAACAGCATTAAATCCTCTGTCAATTGCTGAAAAGAACACCGACAGTCTGCACTTCGTTACACATAGTTTCACAACGTCTGCACATTATACATTTGTCTCTGTCACGTATAATTGCTTTTGAGGCATCTTTTCTATAAGTTGATTCCTTACCTTGATACTTTATTTCTCTTAAACCAAAAAGATATGGCAAGACTTTGCAATTCACATTCTCCTGATTTTTGACAAGTCAGGCAGTCTTTAGGGTGATCTGAAAGCATAAGTTCCAAAAACTGTTTTTCTGGAGTTCAGCACCCTTATAGTATTAGTACGGACTTCCATTCCTTCAAATACAGGAGTGGAACATGCCGAACAAGATTGCCTTTTTCCTGTCACTTCAACAACACAGACTCTACATGAAGCAACTTTGCTTACGCATCCAAAAATCGTTTAAATTAAGATAACATAATGTAGGAATATTTATACCTACTTCTTTTTGCAGCCATATGTATTGTAGTTCCTGCGGAACCTGTACATGTTTATCATCTATTGTAATATTTACCATTTTTATCCATAATATCTGCTCCTATACTAAGCTCTGTCTATTGCACTGAACTTGCATGTACTATAACAAGCTCCACATTTTTATACAGGCATTCTGATTTATTTCATGTCTAACTTTTACTTGTCCACTTATACAGCTTACAGGACATACTCTTGAACATGCGGTACATCCTATACATTTTTCATTAATCATGTATCTTACTAAATCAGTACATTTACCTGAAGGACATTTTTTGTCCCTAACGTGAGCAACATATTCATCCCAGAAATTGTGCATAGTTGATAATACAGGGTTCGGAGCAGTTTGTCCTAATCCACAGAGTGAAGTATCCTTAATTACATGTGATAATTCAAGAAGCTTATCCAGATCTTCCTCAGTTCCGTTTCCGGAAGTTATTTTTCAAGAGTTCCAGTAGTCTCAAGTTACCTATTCTACAAGGCGTACATTTTTCCACATGATTCATCAACTGTAAAGTCAAGATAGAATTTTTGATACAGAAACCATACAGTCATCTTCATCCATAACTATCATTCCACCTGACCCCATCATAGATCCTTTTTTTCCTTTAAAGTGTCAAAATCAATAGGAGTGTCAAGATCTTTTGCAGTTAGACAACCTCCTGAAGGACCTCCTGTCTGGACAGCCTTAAAGGCCTTACCATCCTTGATTCCACCACCAATTTCATATATAACTTCCCTGAGGGTAGTTCCCATAGGGATTTCTATTAATCCCTATATTGTTTATTTTTCCTGCAAGGGCAAAAACTTTTTGTTCCTGGCGAACTTTTTGTTCCCATATTTTTAAATACACCTTCTTCATCATTTATGATGAATGGAATATTTGCAAAATGTTTCGACATTATTTACATTTGTAGGTTTACCCCAGTAACCGCTTTCAGCAGGGAACGGAGGTTTTTGTAGTAGGTTCTCCCCTTTTTACCTTCCATAGAATGAATAAGAGCAGTTTCTTCTCCGCAGACAAAAAGCACCTGCACCATATTTTTATCTCTATATCGAAGTTAAATCCTGAATTAAATATATTTTTCTCCAAGAAGTCCTCTTTCTTTTGCGGCTTTTTATTGCCATTTGAAGGATTTTTACAGCAAGAGGATATTCAGCCCTTATGTATACAAGACCTTTATTTGCACCTATGGCATATCCACATATTGCCATGGCTTCTACTATTGAATGGGGATCTCCTTCCAGAATTGCCCTGTCCATAAAAAGCTCCGGATCTCCTTCATCTGCATTGCAGACTACATATTTCTGATCAGCTTTGTTGTTGAGGGCAAACTGCCATTTCATTCCTGTAGAGAATCCACCACCACCACGACCTCTGAGGCCTGAATCCTTTATGATATCAACTACTTCCTGGCTTGTCATTCTCACAGCTTTTTCCAAGAGCTTTTATACCCTTGATGATGAGATATAGTCATCTATATCTTCAGGATTGATTGAACCGCAGTTACGTAAAGCTATTTTTCTCTGTTTTTGTAAAAATTAATCTGGTCTGAATTTTTGTATTGTCTCTTTTGTGATAGGGTCTTTATATAAAAGTTTCTTAACTGTTTCATTTGTAATTAGGTCTTTTTGCTACTATTTCGTCCACATCATCAGGAGTAACTTCTACGTAAAATGTATTATCAGGCATTATCTTAACAATAGGGCCTTTTTCACAGAAACCAACACAACCTGTCTTAACAATTCTTATTTCACTTTCTAAACCAAGTTCTTTAACTTTTCATTCTGTAGATTTTCCAATATCTTATCGTTACCGGAAGACATACATCTGTCCCACCACATACCTATAACTTCCTTCCGATAAGTTCTATTATTCTCCACATCTGTTATGATTTTATTTAAATCATTTTCGAAGTTATTCGTAACATAAAATTTCCTCCATCTTTACAGCTATGTAAAATATAGCCCTTCATTCTAATATTCTGCTAAAAATTTTTGCTACATCTCCAGGTTTCACTTTCTGATAAACTTTCTCTCCAACAAGAACAACAGGAGCTATCGCACAGAGCACCTACATCTTAGTGCATCCATAGAAAATTTTCCATCATATGTTGTTTCGCCAGGTTTTATTTTCAGATGTTTTTCAAATTCTTCCAGTACTTTATCAGCTCCTTTAACATAACATGCTGTTCCCATGCATACTGAAATAGGGTGTTCTCCTTTCGGAATCATTGTAAAGTAAGAATAAAAACTGACTACACCATAAACATGGGCTAAAAGATTCGTCCAGCTGTTCAGCAACAAATGCTGCACATCTGAAGGCAAGTATCCGAATATACTTTGCGCTTTATGTAGAACGGAGATTAAAGCACCTTCCTTTGTGTCCATTGAATCAATAAAATCTTTCAGTTCTTTAAAGCCCTGATCTTTTATTTTATTAGTACAGTTACACATTTTTTTCCTCCTTGCTTTTAAAAGTGTTTTTGTATATTTTAATTATACCTCGCTTTTTATTGCTAGTCAATAAATTATAAAAATCACTTGTTTTTGTAAATGCAATTATATTCTTTTTCTTAAATATAAAAGGGTTTGATATTGTTATTTTTAAAAGGAAATTATTTTTCAATTGATAATCAAATATTTTGAAATTTAGCTATTTTGCAATAAAACAATAATAGAAATTTATAAAAATAATCATATAATATATGATGTTTTTCTAAATATAAATAAACTAAAAAGATAATAAAAAACAAAATTCTTATGAAACTGTAAAAAGATAATTTTGTAAAAATGTGGTATAATGATATTACTTTGATTAATATTAATAAAAAGTGTACAAAAATATTCGATTTATAATTTGATTTTTCATTTTTCAGAATATAATAATATGGAAATAGTAAAAATAGGAATTCAATTGAATGGAAGGAGGAAGTAATTGACTATTCTATTATAGATGTGAAATATGTTTTAAGTTAAAAACCGAATTGACATATTTAAAAATTACAGAATAACAGAAGGAGAGCTTAAATGATTGAAATGGGAATAATTGATGAAGTTTTTAAAAAATGGTTTTGCAGAAAGTCTGACAGTGAAAGTAGTATCGTTAAGACTGCTACTGGCAGTAGTTTTCGGCGGAATAGTAGAGTTACACAAGAGAAAGATACAATAAACCTGCAGGGTTTTTAGAACACATATATTGGTATGTTTTGGAGCTGCTATAATATCAATGGTTCAGGATCAGCTAAGACTGGACATTATGGAACTGGCTAGAGCAAATGCTGAAGTTGCATCAGTAGTAAAAGACAGATTTGGGAAGACTTGGAGCACAGGTTGTCAGCGGAATAGGATTTTTAGGCGCAGGGAGCATAATGAAGGAAAAAGGGTGAAACTGTAGGTGGAATGACTACTGCTGCAGGAATATGGACAACAGGCTGTGCAGGTCTGGGGAATAGGATGGGGATTTTATAATCTTGCTGTTCCGGCAATAGTATTTATGCTTTTTAATACTGGTTTTTAAAAAAATTTGAATCCAGAATTGATTATGTCATTAAAATTTTGAAATAAAAATTTTTTTAAATGAAAAAGATTATGAAAAAGGAATTGTTGATGTATTTGAAGTGATAAGCAAGAAACTTATAGAATAATTCAGATAAATAAGCATCGCGTTGATGATACAGTTTTTTTCTTACAGTAAATATAGAAGAGTATAATAAACATATCTGATGTGGTTGCCGCGCTTTCGGCATTGAAGAATGTGGGAGTATGTGAAGAACAGCTAGGGAAGAAAAGCAAATTATAAAAATATTTTATTAATTAGATTTATCATAAAATAAGGAGAAAAAAACATGGCTTCCAGTAAAGAATATCTGGATTTTATACTGGATCAGCTGACAGGGCTGGAAGGTATAAGTTACAGGGCAATGATGGGTGAATACATGCTTTATTATAAAAATAAAGTTATTGGCGGGATATATGACAACAGATTTCTCTTAAAAATAACAGAATCTTCAGAAAGGTTTATGCCAAAATGCAAAAATTGAAATACCATATGAAGGGGCAAAAAGGAATGTTATTAGTTGATGATTCTGAAAATAAAGAACTTCTGGCAGAACTGTTTGAAAAATGTACGAAGAGCTGCCAATGCCTAAAAATAAAAAGAAGAAATAAAAAAGGAGAATTATTACAAATGAAAAAGCATAAGAAGATTAATTTTTATTTATTGATTACAATACCTCTATTTTCTGATTACCACATTAATAATGGGAAAATTTTTTTATGGAAATGATAAAACTGGAGAAAGAGAGATTTGTCACTGAAATGAAAAAGTATAAAAGATGTTGATGTCACAACATTTAAAAAGGCTTACAGCCCTCTATGCAGTGGATAGTGAAAAAGTATACTATAAAGGGGAAGCGGTAGAAGGATAGACAGGAATTCTTTTTGAAATAATAAAGGCTTGACCTGGCAAAGGACAAGGACAGCCTTTTATTTTGGAAATAATAAGTTGGATATAAGCTCAAAAGGTTTTTCTTTTTTTGGAAATATTTCAAATGCACCATCAGCAAAGGTTGGAATAAATACAAGCGTATATTTTAAGAATTTTGAAAGCATTTATTATGCTGTTTTTGATATAGATAAAGGTAATCAAGATAAAGAAAATAGAAAAATGCTGATAAAAACAGCTTTTAAATCATTAAAGAATGATTTTGCAATGGATAAGGGAAGTGTATACTACAAAGGGGAAAAGCTGGAAGGGTAACTTACAGCCAGATAGAAATTCTGGAAAAGATCAGATAAGGTAGATGACAGAAAAAGTTCCAGGATATAGAAAATAAAGGAAGGTTTAACAACGTAGAACATAAACAAAAAGCTGAAAAATTATAAAATATGATAGAGCAGTTAAAAATATAACGAGGGGGAAAAAGTGGGAATAAAAGATTATCTTGGAGAAACAACTTTATACGAGAAAAAAAGAAAAAAATTTAGAAATACAAATAAAAACAAATAATTGAATTTGTTGAAAAATAATGAAAATTACAAGGATAGATTTAGAAAAATATGTTAAATATAAAAGAAAGCCGTGCGAGAGAATTATTAAGATATTCAGTAGAAAATAACTATATTGGAAAAAAATTAGGGAAAACTAGAAATATAAAATATGTAAAAATAGAACCGTCGGAAAAAAACCGTCGGACCGTCGGAGAAAAATTAAGCAACGAAAATCACTAAAAATCGTTGCTTAAAAATTATTGATTTTTAATTCACAAAAATATTTTTCTTTGTGTTGTTTTCATTTCCTATATATTAGTATAGCTAAAAATAATAGAATTGTTATAAATTCTATCTACAAGCTCTAGGAAAAAGTGATTTCCTAGTTTCCAGTATAATCGAATTTTTGGAAAAATAATCTTCGTAATTTTTATCGTGCCAAAAATTGGGTTATTTTGGTGTAATGATTTGCGAGCCACTGATTTGGATTGTGATGGTGGGGCAGTTGGCTTGGGCGTTTTATAGGAATGGGTATATTAGAAAAATGAAATAAAGGATGTCTCATAAGGAGAATAAAAATACAAAAATCATAAATTTTTATATGATTATTTTTATAAAAATTAATAAAAACAAACATCTTTAATTTCTAAGAATATATAATAAGAATATATAATATATATGTTTTTGGGATAATTTCTAACTTATGAGACACCTCTCTAATTAATCAATAAAATCAGCCATTAACTCGTTTACAACTTCTTTAACAGATTTAATTTCCTTAATAAAACTTACTCCTAAACCAACCGAAATGTATCCATTTTCATCCCCATCAAGCATTCCGAGTTTCATATTTTTCTTCTTATCCTGTTTTAATAACAGTTCTTCTCTTGTAGCACCGTTTTTATCCATTTCAACTAATTCTGCCGATAGTTTTGTAGGAATAGATCTGTAAAAAGTGAGGCAATGTTCTAAAAAATATGTAAATCTTCAGCAGTTGTCTTTAGCATTAATTCTTTTACGTTCTGTGCTGTTCTTGCTTCTTCTGTAGCTAAAAATCTTGTTCAAGAAATACTCCTTCAGCTCCAAGTGCAAATGCGGCTCTGACCCCACGTATATCAGAAATTATCCGGCAGCCATAACAGGAATATTTTTACAGCATCCACTATCAACGGCACTATCGAAAAAGTTCCAATTTGTGCTCCAGGTAATGTTCCACCTTCATCAAATCCAGTCGCTACATAGACATCAGCCCCTAGTTTTTCTGCCATTCTAGCATTTTTCAATAGTTGGGTCTAAGGGTCTAAAAACAATTTTTATTCCAGCATCTTTTTAATCTTTTAAAAGTCCCGTTATAATCCGTTCCATCAAGCCCATTTACCAATGCAACATTAACTTTTTCTTCAATTATCATATCTAATAACGGTTCTGTAAATCTCATATCAGTATCGACTAAAATAACAACACCAAAAGGTTTGTCAGTTAATTCTCTTGTTTTTCTAATTTCTTCCCTCATTCTTTCCATTGTTTCCTGTGGAGAAGGCGTCATTGTTGTTTGACCTGCACAAGGTCTAAAATTCCTAGTCACCTGGCATTACTCACTGCAGCTACCAATTTTTGCATCTGTTAGCCATGCCATTGGTCCTTGTATTATCGGATATTTGATTCCTAAAATTTCTGTTATTCTATCATTATTATTCTCCTCTCAATTTTTATTGATTCTTTTTGTTTTAAAAATATTATAATACATTTACACTAAATATTGAAGTAGGCAATAAAAATGACATAGTATTAAAAATGTACTCTTGTGATATTAGGAGTTTTATAATGGAAATTTTTGAAAAATTTGAAATAGAAAATATAAAAAGAATAGAAGAGAATATGGGATCAATTATACTCAAAAATTTTTGCAGGAAAATGGAAAATAACAATTATCTGGTTTTTATGAAGCCAGAAGATATAGTGAAATCAAAGGTTTTCATCGAATATTTCTCAAGGTTCACTTACTAAACAGTTAAGGGAACTTGGAGAAGACGGGATATCGTGGGAAGAAAAGTTTATCCTGAAGTTATCCTAGAGTTGAATATTTTTGACAGAGAAAAGGGATTGATTCCTATCCTCGATACAATGGAAGAATTTGGTAACTTTTATGTTGAGGAATACATAAAAATAAAAGTATATAGAATTATATTATAAATCTATGATTATACAGAAAACAAAATTAGTTGAATTTTTCAGATTTTTAATGGATTTAGATTGGTAATGAAAAACTTAAATTATGATTTTTATAAAAATTTAAATAATAGGAATCTACAATTAAAAGCTGAAATCAAAAGAAAGATTTTTAGAAGTGCAAATTCAAAAGATAATGGAGTTTTTGAAACTAATGATGAGCTTACACGATCGGAATTAGAAAAACTTTTTGAATATAAAAAGAAAGCCGTGCGAGAGATTTGTTAAGATATTTGGTGAAAAATGATATGTTACAAAAAATAGGGGCAACTAGAAATATCAGATATAAAAAAACCATCGGAAAAAAATGATATAAACAAATTACTTCAAATACTTAAAGATGGCGATTTTTGAGAAAATATTATTAAATTCGATTGTTGAAAAACCGTCGGGAAAAATTAAGCAACGAAAAATCACTAAGAAATCGTTGCTTAAAAATCAATAATAAAAACTAATATTTAAAATTTCACATTATTTTTAGAACTAAATGCATTTTTGAAAAAAATCCATCGGACAAGTCAAATTCAAAAGTTTCACGGTTGATGTAACCGACAGTTTTGTCGCTTTCGTAAAGTTGAATGAGAAAAATTTGCCATTTTCTTCGGATGTATGATAGTTTGGATAAGATTTATCATAATCAAAAATTAGTCTTACCAGTTGCGACATTTCCAAAGTCAGTTTTTGGTTGCGGCGGGTGCTAGGACTTTTGCTTTTTAATTGTGCGTTGTTTTGCTTTAATTCTAGTGCGAGTCCTTCTGTGAAGGCATTTACGTAAAATTTTGTGGCACAGTGAGACAATTACATTTGGAACGATTGTGTAGCCTCCTGCTGAGGAGATATTGATTAATTGAGAGCCTTCTTCGTTGTGGTAATCTTGGACGTATAAGGAAGATAACAAAGTTAATGCTTCTACATTGAGATGAAAGCATATCCGAAATTTTATTTAAAGGATGTCTTTTACATCGCCATACATCCCAAAACCTGCATTGTTTATTAAAGTTTCAATGTGATAATTGTTTAATTTTTGAATATAGTTCAGAAATTTTATCGACATCAGTTAAGTCAAAATCTATTACAAGAACGTCCAAATTAGGATTTTTCTTCAAAAATTTCGCTTTTTAGATCCTCTAGTAAATTCTTTCTTCGTGCAATCAGAATAAGATTTTTATTTCTTTCTGCGAATTTTAGAGCCATGGCTCTACCTATTCCCGAACTTGCTCCTGTTATAACAGTATATTTTTGTTTTCATAGTTATTCATCTCCATAAATTTGATAAATAAAGGATAGCAGTTAGAGTATAGTATAAGTCAAGAGTTTTTTTGAAAGGAGAAAAATAAAATGAAAAAGAATGAACAAAAAATAATGCAAATAAAAGGAATTTTCAGAAAAACAGAGCTAACTCCATATACAATAAGGTTTTATGAAAAAGAAGCTGTTTCGTGTAAAAAGAGACGAAAAGAATAGAAGAATATATGATGAAACTGATATTGAATGGATAAAAATGTTAAAAAGATTAAAAAGACATGGGAATGAAATTGAGTGAAATTAAGAAATATTCAGATTTACGATATGAAGGGAACGGAACGATAAAAAGAAAGAATGAAAATTTTTGACAAATCATAAAAATATGTAAACATAGAAATTGAAAAAGTGGCAAAAAATATATACAAAATCTTGATGATAAACTTGAGAGTTTATGAGAGTTTTTTAAAAAGTAAAGGCTCTTTGTCAAGGTGGGGGATGGAAAAAGTTCGGTAACCTTAAGAGATTCTAAGCTGAATAAGCTTTTTAAGGTTGTCGAATTTTTTATCCCATAAGATAACCTCTTTATTACTTTTTATCTTGTTATTTTTACCTTCAACAAATCCATTATTTATATTATATTTTTGCATATTATTTATTTCTTCTTCCCAGTTTAATAATGTTTCCCCAACAATACATTCCTTTATTCCTGATTCCTTCAGTTCTCCTATCAGGTCATTCAGTTCATAACTGAATATTGTGACATCACTTTATTTCAAATATACTGAAAAAAATTTTGTCCCTAGATCATAAGCCCTTGAAAATATCTCTGAAAAGGTTCTTCAGTTTCTTTAGCCTTTTCTTCTGTAAAGGACTGAACGTACTGTTTTGGATTCTTTGCTATCAGTTTCCAATATTTCTTGTATTCCTGTACTTTGTATTCTGAATTGAATAATCTTATCCTTACATCCCTTATCATCCAGTTTGCCTGCCTTATGACATGATATTTGTCTGCAACAATATCAGCATGTGAAGACAGAATACACTGTATTCTGAACTGCATGAACATGTCCATTCAACCTTTTTATACTGTCTTTATGACAGAGAAAGAATTCCCTTATGGTTGATGATTTCCTGTCCTTTAAAATATCTATCAGGATATGGTTTGTATCATATATTGCCAGCTGGTACTTTTCTTTATCTGCATTCCCCTTAAATTCATCAAGGTATACAGTTTCATAGTCCAGTTCCTGATGAGGAACTTCAATGTCATGAAATATCCTCATGACAGTTGATATGCTCGTATTTTTCTTCTCTTCCTATCTGGTGAATGACTTCATCTCAGAGCTTCCTTCTTATCTCATCCTTGACTTCATTTTGAGATGCTACAGTTCCTGTCCACAATACCTATTGAGGAAGTTGTCCTTTTATTACATATAGGACAGACATACCTCTGTTTTTCTATATGCAGTATAACCTTCCTGTTTCTGTAGCCAAGGCTTCTTATTGTAACAGTCCTGTAGTCATGTATATTCATCTTTCTGTCACAGCAGTTCTGCCTTATATCAGCTCTTATTCCATACATATGGTAGGTGTCACAGATAAGTTCCACTTTTTAATTTTTACATCTTTTATTTCAGGGTCTGAATGTGGTAAAATTATTTTTGCATAAATACAAATTCCTTTCTTATGTTATTTTGCCAAAAAACATAATACTATGAATTTGTTATTTATGCTATTTTTATTTCTTTTTCCACCCCATATATATTATAGAGGCCAAAAGTAATAGAGATTAGAAGGGAGAAAAAAGGATGGATGAATAAAAACCGTATTAGATGGTGTAATGATAGTAATTTTAATCTATTTTCTGTATAAATTTTTACAGAAACAGATGAGAATACAGCAATGTTTGTGCCAACAGCACGGGAAGTACACATTTTTCTGTACAACTTCACATATTTTTCTACACAATCAGAGTATTTTATAGCACAAAAGTTAAGAAAATATTAGGCAGAACAAAATTTAAAAAGAAAAATAGTGATATTTTTACAAATCCAATTTGTTTATAGTATTTTTATCTGTTATAATTACTTTAATAAGGACAGATAAATCATTTATAAACCGATTGGAAATTTTTTTATTTAAATTTAAAAATAGGGGTGGAATTTATGAGAAGAAATCATAAAAAATATAATGCTGCTGGGAACAGGGTCAAATGTAGGGGAAAAAGTATAATTGCAGCAGGACTTTTGCAGAATATTTTTATCAGGATGGCTACAGAGTATCTCCCTTTTAAATCACAGAACATGGCATTAAATTCATATATTACAAAAAGATGGAAAGGAAATGGGAAGGGCGCAGGTGGTACAGGCTGAAGCTGCAAATATTGAACCGGAGTCTTTTTATGAATCCTATTTTGCTGAAACCAACAACAGACAGGAAATCTCAGGTTATTGTAAATGGGAAAGTATAAAAAAATATGGATGCAAGGGAGTATTTTGCCTACAAGCATAATCTGAAAAAAAGGATATAATGGCAGCATATAATCACATAAGGGAAAAACTTTTGATATATGTGTACTGGAAGGAGCAGGAAGTCCGGCAGAAATTAACCTGAAGGAAGATGATATAGTAAATACAGGAATGGCTGAAATGGCTGACTCACCCGTACTTCTGGTTGCGGATATAGACAGGGGCGGAGTGTTTGCCGCCATATACGGAACGGTTATGCTCCTTGAAGAAAATGAAAGAAGACGTATAAAAGGTGTAATTATAAATAAATTCAGGGGAGATAAAAGTCTTTTAACATCAGGAGTTGAAATGATAGAAAAGTTGACAGATATTCCGGTAATTGGAGTTGTACCCTTTTGTACCTCTTGGAATTGAAGAGGAGGACAGTCTTGGAATAGACAAATACAATGAAAAAAGAGAAGGAAAAATACGGATATCGATTGTAAAGCTGAAGCATATATCAAATTTTACTGATATTGATGCACTCAGCCACTATAATGATGTTTCATTGAAGTATATAACAAAAAGGTTCTGAACTGGGGAAATGAAGACATTATTATAATCCCAGGTTCTAAAAATACGATAGAAGATATGAAAGATCTGATTGAAAAGAATATAGGCATGGAAATAGTAAGGGTTGCCAGAAAAAGGAACTCCAGTTTTTGGAATTTGTGGAGGATTTCAGATGCTGGGGACAAAAAATAATGGATCCGGAAAAAAATAGAATCTGACTTGAAGGAAATTTCAGGACTGGGGTTATTAGATATTGAAACTGTCATGAAGACAGATAAAAATTACAACCCAATACAGAAATACAGTTAAGAATGCTTCAGGAATACTTAAAGGAACTGAAGGCATGGAAATAAAAGGGATACAGAAATACATCAGGGATATAGTTATCCTGTAAATGAAAAATAATAACTTAGGAAATATATTGAAAAAAATGATACAGACTGTCTTTTTGGTGATGAAAAATTAAAAGGGGACAGTAAAAGGAAACGTTGCAGGCACATACATTCATGGAATATTTGATAATTCAGAATTTACTAATCATTTTCTTAATGAAGTCAGAAAACTTAAGGGATTTGATAGAATAGATGAAAACTTCAGTTACAGCGACTACAAGAACAGGGAATATGACAAATTGGCAGAGGTTCTGAGGGAAAAATCTGGATATTAAGAAAAATATATGAAATAATGGGATGTGAATAAATTGACACTTGTAATAAAGATATGGATTGCCTATGTACTTGATTTAATATTTGGGGATCCTCAGAATATTATTCATCCTGTGCAAATTATAGGAAAAAAATGATAAATATAGGAGAAAAATCCTTATTAGGGAAAAATATAAATCAGACTAGGAAATATAAATTTTTTTGCAGGAATGATACTGAATATTACTGTTATTTCACTAACTTACGGAATAACTTATCTGATTCGTAGAACTTCAGAAAATTCAATAATATTAACGGTTGCTGAAATTTATCTGATGTATACTGTATTTTTCAATAAATTCACTTGCAAGAGAAGGAACAGGGTTTACAATATACTGAAGGAAGGAAACATAGAGAGGGCGAGAAAAAGACCTGTCGTATCTTGTGTCCAGAGATACAGAGACAATGGATGAAAAATGATTATAAGAAGTACAATGGAAACAATTTCTGAAAATACGGTTGACGGAATAGTTGCCCCCATGCTGTATATGTTTCTGGGTGGACTGCCGCTATCAATGACATATAAGGCAATAAATACCTTCGATTCAATGGTCGGATATAAAAATGAAAAATATATGGATTTCGGTAAAATTTTTCTGCAAAGCTTGATGATGTGGCAAATTTTATTCCTGCTAGAATAACAGGAATTTTAATAGTAATAGGAAGTATAATTTTAGGATATGACTATAAAAATTCCTTGAAAAAGTATTCATAAGAGACAGGAAAAATCATAGCAGTCCTAATTCCGGTCATGCTGAAGCAGGTGTGGCAGGAGCGCTGGGGAGTACAGTTTGGGGAAGGGTTTCCTACTTTGGAAAAGAAGTCGACAAACCTGTTATAGGAGATAAAAATAAAAGGACTTTGAACTGGAAGATATTAAGAAAAACATAAAAATAATGTATATTGCAAAGTTTTTGAGTCTGACAGTGTTTTCGGTAATATCTTTGGGGATTTGTTTTTAATTTGAAAGTAAATTAGAAGGTTTTGCTCTATTTACTATATTTATTAAGTATATTATAAAAATATTAAATAAGGGAGTTGAATAGAATGTCAGTTGAAAATATAAATGGTTTTAACCATAAAAAAATATTGTAATAAAAAAATATCTTTACATGTTGTAGAAAAAGGAGATGTTTTAAATCCTTGTATATTCTTTATTCATGGTTGGCCTACTAATTGGAGAGAATTTGAGAAAGTAATGGAAATTTTATCAAAAATTTTTATACAGTTGCTATTGATTTGCCTGGTATAGGAGAATCAAAAAGGTTCTTTAAATTCATATGCCAAGGAGAATATTGCCGATTATATCTTAGAACTAATAAATGTTCTTAATTTAAAGAATATAATTCTTGTTGGTTGTGATGCAGGGGGACAAATAGTATATTCCTGTATAAAAACTTTCAGGAAAAAAACTTTCTGGTGCTATAATTATGAATGTCGTTATTCCAGGTGTTTCTCCATGGAATACCATAAAAATAACCCTTATATATGGCATTTTAGATTTCATTTAATTAATGATTTACCTGAAAATTTAGTTTCAGGAAGAGAAGAGATTTATTTTTTTCTTATTTTTTTATGATATTTTGTCTTCAAAAAGAATATTATATCTGATACCTATAAATCCTATTTTGTTCAAGCCTATTCAAATATTGATGCCTTAAAAATCAGGATTTGATTTATATAGAACTTTTAATATTGATGAAGAAAAATAATATTCAAACAAAAAAATATATCTGTTGAAATTCCAGTACTTTATTTAAGAGGAAAACAAGAAAATGTTGATATAAATTTATATTTAAAAAGGTTTTTAAAGAAAATGGATTTAAAAAAATCTTTATCATGAAATTATAGAAGACTGCGGGCATTTTTCAGCATTAGAACAACCCGAAAAGGTATCAGAAGTGATAGAAAAGTTTGAAAAAAATTGTTGAATAAAAATCTAGAAAAAGATAAATGAATGCAGAAAAGGAGACAAAATGGATTTTCATGGTGGAAATATTTATAAAATATTCAGGGAAAAAAATATAAAGGAAATACTGGATTACAGCTCAAATATAAATCCATACGGAATACCTGAGAGTTTAAAGAAAAGAATAACTGAAAATCTTGAAATCCTTGAGAGATATCCGATTCTGACTACATTGAGCTTAGGCAAAAGCTGGCCCATCTGAATAAAAGTTGACATATCTAATATTATATTAGGTAATGGAGCAACAGAAATTATATTTTTATTTATGAAGGTAATAAATCCTGAAAAATATTAATAGTATCACCCTACATTTGGAGAGTATGAGAGGGCAGTAAAGGCAACAGAAAGAGTGGAAAGATTCAAGTATCCTGGGGGATTCTAATAAAAAAGTATGATGAGAAAGAGTTTTGGAAAACAAAAAAATAGAGATAGAACATTTTGAACTTAAGGAAAAATGATGATTTTAAGCTGAATATAGACAATCTGAAAAATGAACTTGAAAAAAATATGATTTGCTGATAATATGCAATCCTAATAATCCCACAGGAAAATTTTTTTGAAAACTGGATGAAACTGAAGAAATACTAAAAAGAATGTAACAAGTATAATACAAAAACTGTTTATAGATGAAGCATTTATAGATTTTTTTGGAAAGATGGGATGAAGGAAAGTATTATAAATGCTAAGGAAAAATAAACAGAATCTATTTGTAACAAGAGCTTTTACAAAGTTTTTGCTATTCCCGGTCTTCAGCTAGGGATATGGAATATATTTTTGATAAAAAAGCTTGAAAAAGGGAATATCTGAGAGCCATGGAGTGTAAATAATATTGCTGAAATGGCAGGATTGACAGTGCTTGATGACACTGAATATATAGAAAAGACATTGAAGTGGATAACTGAAGAAAAACATACATGTATGATGAAAAACTGAATGAAATCAGTGGAATAAAAGGTTTATGAAAACAGAAGTAAATTTTATTGCGGAAAAAATAGAGATGAAGCTGTTTTCAGAAGGACTGAATGTAAAAGATACTAAGGAAAAAATGCTTGAACAGGGAATACTTATAAGGGATGCTTCGAAATTTTTAAATTTCTTGATGAAAGATTTTTTCAGGCTGGCAATAAAGAATAGAAAAAAATAATGACAGGGTTATCGAGACTTTGAAGAAAATATTCGATGATTTTATTTTGAAATTTATTACACACCCGAAAGAATACTTGACATTTATGAAAATATTCATCATCATTTTTGATGATTAAAGAAAGTATCCCGCTACTATTAAAGGTGGAGCATTAAAGTATGGGAATGTCTCATAAGGATAATTTTATGAGACAGTTCCTCTTTTAAAAATAATTCGGGCGCAGAAATTATTTCAAGATTTTCATTAATTTCAAAAATTAAAGGCTTTCCTGTAGGAAGATTTAATTCCAATATTTTTTTATTATCAATTTTTAACAGATACTGTATTAAAGCCCGTAAGCTGTTTCCGTGGGCGGCTACAATTACATTTTTTTCCTTTTTCTATTTCCTTTTGAGATATGTGAATCCCAATATGGAAGTACTCTGTGGATTGTGTCTTTCAGGCTTTCTCCTCTAGGACATTCATCAACAGGAATATTTTATATCTTTCCTGAAATAGAGGATAGTTTTCTTTGTCATCAGTGCTTATCAGTGGAGGAGCCACATCAAAGCTTCTTCTCCATATGTGGACCTGTTCATCACCATATTTTTTAGCAGTTTCAGCCTTATTCAGCCCTTGTAGTGCCCCATAATGTCTTTCATTGAGTCTCCAAGTTTTATAAACAGGGATATATAGCTGGTTAATTTCTTCAAGTATGTAGTTCAAAGTCTTGATTGCTCTTTTCTGAAAAAGACGTAAAAGGCAATATCGAAAACATATCCCAGTTCTCTTAAAGATTTTCCTGCAGCTTTTGCCTCATTTACACCCTTTTCAGTCAGGTCGACATCAACCCATCCTGTAAATCTGTTCTGAAGATTCCATTCACTTTCCCCATGTCTTACAAGTACTAGTTTCATAAAAATACCTCCTACATGTAAAAAGAATTAATCACAATAGATATTGTCTATATACTTTTTATTATATACCTATCAGATATAAAAGTAATAGGGTAGAAATCTAAAAATAAATATGGTATAATCTTAAAAGCATCAGTTATTTCGGAAGGAAAGAATCAGAATAGCTAAAACATCCGTAATAACAGCCATACAGAGAAAATTACAGAAGGAATTGTGAAAACAGATGGAAATAAATGAAATAACAATTGGAACAAGAGGGAAGTATTCTGGCTCTTGTACAGGCAAAAAGTGATGCTAACTGATAAATATGAAGAATTAAGAAAAAGAATAATTTTAATGGGGATAGAAAGGATTTGATAAAAATTTATCCATTAAAAAGTAAATCTGAAGTCATAACTACAAGCGGAGATAAAAATCTGAAAGACTTTTGCCAAGATGAAAAAGCTATACAGAAGGATCTGTTTGTAAAGGAAATAGAAAAGGAAATGATTGAAAATAAAGTAGATCTGGCGGTACATTCCCTAAAGGATATGCCTTTTGCGTACTCCTGACGGGCTCTTGAAATGCATGTTTTCCCATAAGGAGGATAACAGGGATGTGCTTATTTCAAGAAATGGATTTAAAATTAAAGGAATTACCTGAAAATTCTATAATTGGTACAGGAAGTTCCAGAAGAGAAAAAGAAATCCTGAATTTAAGAAAAGATGTACAGGTAAAAGCCTATGCGTGGAAATATTCATACAAGGCTGAAAAACTTGATGACGGAGAATATGATGCAATTGTCCTTGCGGCTGCAGGATTGAAAAAGGGCAGAACTGGAGGACAGAATAACGGAATATTTTTGATGTTGATACTTTCATGCCTGCACCAGGACAGGGAATACTATGTATACAGTGCAGGGAGAAATGATGAAAGGATAAGGGGGTTGCTGGAAATAATAAATGACAGGGAAGTTACACTGATGTGTGAAGCTGAGAGGAATTTTCCAGAATTTTCAATGGAGGATGTCATACACCCATAGGATGTTCTTCGGTTATTGAAGGGGATATATTGAAATTAAAGGAATGTACAGTAAAAATGGTAAAAAGAATATTTAAGCAGGTGGAAGGTGACAAAAATCAGGCAAGGGAACTTGCAGAAAAATTGGCGGGGAGATAAGAAATGAATAATAATGGGAAAGTCTACATTGCAGGGGCAGGATGTGGAAATGAAGGGCTTATAACGGTAAAACTTAAAAGTGTGCTTGAAAAAGGCTGAGTGTATAATTTATGACAGGCTTGTAAATGAAAAGCATACTGCAATATGTGAAGCCTGCTGCAGAACTTATCTATATGGGGAAGGAAAATATGGAAGGGGGAGAACTGCAGAAACAGATAAATGAAATGATAGTGAAAAAGTATGGAAGGACTGACGGTATTAAGGCTTAAAGGAGGAGACCCGTTTGTATTTGGACGTGGTGGTGAGGAAATAGAAGCGCTTATAGCAGAAAATATAGATTTTGAAGTGATTCCGGGAATAAGTTCGGCAATTGCTGTTCCTGCATATGCTGGAATACCTGTAACACACAGGGGAATAAATACTTCCTTTCATGTGTTTACAGGACATACAAAAAAAGATGGAAATGAGCATGATTATCCGACTATTGCAAAACTCGAAGGAACTCTCGTTTTTTTCTAATGGGGTTGGGAAATCTTGAAAAAAATTGTAGCGAATTTACTGAAATACGGGAAAAATCCTGATACTCCGCTGCTGTCATAAAAACGGAACAACTGCAAAACAGGAGACATATACAGGAACATTAAGGGCAATAGTGGACACTGTCAAGGAAAAATAATGTCAAAGCGCCAGTTATAATTATAATTGGTGAAGTGGTAAACTTGAAGAAAAAAATGAAATGGTTTGAGAATATGCCGTTATTTGGGAAAAATATACTGGTTACAAGAAATAGGGATAAACAAGAGGAAATTACAGATAAAAATTATTGAACTTGGAGGACAGGCTATAAATATTCCTTTTTATAAATATAGAATATCTTGATTTTTGAAATGCCTGACCTCTCGAAAATACAGCACTCTTTTGTTTAACAGCCTGAATTCGGTGATTGGATTCATGAGGAAAATAGAGGATATGAGAGTGCTGGGGAATCTTAAAATAGGCGTTGTAGGAAAAACAGATGAAGAAATGAAAAATATAGAATAATTCCGGATTTTTTTATCCAAAAAGAGTACACTGTGGAAAAAAACTTGCCGCTGAAAGTGTAAACTTTACAGAAGAAGGAGAGATATATTGTTTATAGTATCTAACCTGTCTCCTGTAAATGAAGAAAAAAATATACAGAATTATACAATAGAAATTATGATAAACTGGTAGTCTACAATACTCATAAACTGAAAATTGACAGGGAAAAAAAGCAGAAAAATATGTAAAGGAAAGTGATATATTGATGTTTCTGAGTTCATCAACTTTTGAATCTTTTGCTGACAGTCTTCATTTAAGTGACAATAATGAGATAAAGGAAATATTGAGTAAAAATACTTGCTTCAATAGGGTCCCTGTCACTACAAGAACTATAGAAAAATATGGACTGAAAGTAGGAGTGGAAGCTGAAGAATATACTGAAAACGGTCTTCTTCTGGCAATTCTTGATAAAACTGCTTCAAAAATAGAACATATAAAATTTATCATTTTATTTTCAGTTTAACATGATACGATCCATATCATCATAAATTCAAAAAAATAAAATTTAAAAATAAAGATTGCAGAAAGAGGTAAATAGATGAAAAACGTTTTTATTAGCAGGAATATTAGCAGTGTCAGTTTTAGGAATGGCGGAAACATCAGTTAAAACGCCAGGTCAGGGAGCTGCTGGAAAAAGAAGCTGTTATAACGGTGAAAAAGTAGAAAATGCTCTGGAGGCAGTAGCATTAGAATTTTATTAATGCCTACTATTTTAATTTACTTGAAGGGATAGATGACAACAACTGGTTTGAGGCACAGCCTCTTACTGATAATTTTAAGAAGATATATAGAAAATCAGGAAAAAGCCATAGAAAATATCGGAACAGATTTTTAGATGGTGAGTAAGTAAAGCAGACCAGAATTTGCTAGAAAATATTCAGTAGATTATATTCTATATTTTGGTGCAACAGTATTTTGATTTAGATGAATATTCAGTTTTTGGGAATGGAAATCATATGATCAGAAAACAGGAATTGTTACTTTGAAGGATGAAAAACAGGAATAGAATTACCTGTAAAAGTAGTAGAAAGTTAAAGGAAAAGTGGCTAATAGAAGGAGCAGGAACTGTAAATATTCCAAAATTAAAATAAAAATAGAATAAATATATTGTATGAGAGCTTGAAATTGCTCTCATATTTAATTACAATATAAATATTAAATAAAAGTATGACAAGGAAGAGGAGATTGTTTTGCGTTATTCAAAAATTCGATGAAACAATAAAAACATAGTACTTCAGCAGGGAAAAGAATGGTGGAAAAGGAAAGGAGCTGAATTCACTTCTGAAAACACCGACAGGACTTGGGAAACTTGAAGAACTGGCAATCAGATTGAAGGAATAAAGAAGGACTACAGACCCGAAAAGAAAATGGTTATTGTATGGCGACAGACAATGGAGTGGAAAGGGAGAAAGTCAGCAAATCAGAGAGAATCATTACCCAGTATGTGGTGGAAGCCATGCTGCAGGGAAAAATCCTCCATAAATGCCCTAGGAAAAACTTTCGGAGCAGATATCAGGGTTGTAGACCTTGGAATAGATGAAACTACCGATTTGGAAGGAAAATAAATCTGGAGGAATTATAAATAGAAAACTTATGCAGACAGGAACTCATAATATAGCTGAAGGCCTGCAATGGACTACATTACAGCTGTAAAAGCTGTAGAAACAGGGATAGAAAGCATAGCTGATATTTTTGCTGAAAAGGGATATAATCTGTTTGCCACAGGAGAAATGGGTATAGGAAATACCACTACAAGCAGTGCAGTACTGAAGGTTCTTTCTGATCTGCCACTGGATGATATTACAGGGTATGGAAGCGGAATAAATGAAAAACTCTTGAGCATAAAAAGAATGTCATACAAAAGAGCGATTGATGTGAATAATAGTAAAGAAGGTACAGACACTTCTGATATTATAGATGTACTGTCAAAGGTTGGAGGACTTGATATTGCAGGAATGGCAGAATATATCTTGGATGTGCAAAGAACAGTATTCCAGCTGTAATAGACGGTTTTATTTCATCGGTGGCGGCGTTATGTGCATACAGGCTGTGTGAGAATGTAAAAGACTATATGATTCCTTCCCATATGAGCGAAGAGCCTGGAATGAAATATATCATAGAAGAACTGAATGGAGCCTTTTCTTTTAATGAATATGAAACTGGGGGAAGGGACGGGAGCTGTAATGATGTTTCCTGTAATAGAAGCGGCATGTAATATAACACGTACAGTCAGAAAATATCCTGAAGTGTGGTAAAGAAAAGGAGTAAGAAAATGAGCAGAAATTGTAATAATAAAGATAAGGAAATACTGAAATTATACATTGTAAGGCATGGGAAACAGAATGGAATGTAATTAAAAGATTTCGGGGACAGTTAAATACTCCATTAACGGAAAAAGGAATGGAAAAATTAAAGGAAACAGGAAAAATCTTGAAAATGTACTGTTTGAAGAGGTTTATACAAGTGAACTGGAAAGGACAGTAAACTCTGCAGAGATAATTTTAAATGAAAAACAGGGGATATAAAAATATGGAACTGAAAAACTTGCAGAATTAAATGAAGTTCATTTTTGGAGTATGGCAGGGATTAAAGTATGAAGAAGTTTTCTTGAAATATCCTGAAGAGGCAAATAATTATTTTTATAATGTGAAAATTATAAGGCTGAAAATGTAGAGCTGAAAACCTGAAGGGTGCCCTGGAAAGATTTTTAAGGGGGATAAACAAAATTCTTAGCAGCCATAAGTCCGGAAACTATACTCGTAGTAACTCATGGAACGGTATTTGAAATGTTTATAAATTATGTGGGAAACAGCAGTATATTTGATATTGATGAAAGAGCTCTGATGGGTAACGGGGATTATAAGATTTTTCAGTTATGAAGATGGGAAATTTCAGGAGAAACAGATAAATGATATGGATAATCGGTGGTACAAAGGATTCAAGGGAAAATATTTGAAAAACTTGTGGAAGAGACTGACAGGAGTATACTTGTCAGTACGGCAACAGAATATGGTGGAAAACTTCTGGAAGAATATATCGGAAAGAATGAAGACGGCAAAGGAAACTGAAGGTAATATCTGAAAGGCTGAATGAAGAACAGATGAAAAACTTATCCAAAAGGAAAGCATAAAACTTGATTGTAGACGCCAGTCATCCTAGTGCTGTAAATGTAAGCAATTTCTGTAATAAAAAGTGACAGATAAGATGAATGTGAAGTATATAAGATTTGAGAGGGAAAATGCTTGACTATGGCAGTGAAAAATATAAAAATTTGATTCTGTCATTGATGTTACTGAATTTGTCAGAAAAATGGAGAATAAAATATATTAAGTACGCTTGGCTCAAACAATCTGGAAGAAATAAAGCCGATGGGAGAAAAAATAATCTTTCACATAAGAATACTTTCTACAGTGGATTCTGTAAGAAAAAGCTGAAGAACTTGGCTATCTTCCATCAAAAATAATCGCAGTACAGGGACCTGTAAGTAAAAGTGCTTAACAGGGCAATGCTTGAATCCTATAAGATAGATTATCTGATAACAAAGGAAAAGTGGAGCAACAGGCGGAGAAAAGGAAAAGATAGAAGCCTGCAGGGGAATACGGAACAACAGTTCTTGTAGTGAAGAGACCTTATATTGATTATGGAACAGTTTACTATGAAATTGATAATCTGGTAAAAGATGTAAAAATTTAATGTTTTAACAGAAAATAGAAGTGCAGTGAATACAGAATAATATAAAAATACAGAATGAGGTTATTTATGGACAGATTTTTTTAAGTTTTTAAATTCTGACAGGTATCAGTATACTGAAAGTGAAATATATCTGGAAAATAGTATGCAGAATCAGATAGCTGTTTTTGATGTATTTTTACGCACCAAAAATGAAAAATGATTATGCTATAGTCTACGGAATATCTGATGTGCTGGAGCTCATAGAAATACTGAATGAAACATCCTATGAAGACAGGGAAGAAATATCTGTCAGAATTATCGGATAATGAAAATCTTATAGAATATATGTCCAATATGAAAGTTTACAGGGTCGATAAAGGAGTAGAGATGGTGAGATTGTCCAAATGAGCTATTCTTACAGTTACAGCACCCTGATTCAGGGAAAAATACTGGAAACGCCTATTTTGAATGTACTGAACTATCAGATACTTACAGCGACGGTAACATCGAAAATTATACAGGCAGCCAAAGACAGGGAAGTCCTGTTTTTGGAACCAGAAGAGCGTCAGGCTTTGAGGCTGCAATGTCTATGGTAAAAAGCCTGTTTCATAACAGGATGCGCATCCCATTCAAACCTTATGGGCGAGTATTTTTATAATTTGAAAAAGTACCGAACGATGACACATGGATTCATTCAGAGCTTGGGTATGGATAAAGATTCAGAATACAGGGCTTTTAACCAGTTCATAAAAACATACAGAAATAAAAAAATATCCTTTAATAATGCTGATTGATACATATGACACAATGGAAAGCGGTATAATATCTGCAATAAGGGCATTCAGGGATAACGGAATAGATGATGGATATGAAGGATTATATGGAATCAGAATAGATTCAGGAAATCTGGAAGAATTATCAAAAAAATGCAGAAAAATTTTAAATGAAAAGGGTTTTACAGGGCAAAAATAATTCTCACAGGAGGGCTTGATGAGATAAAAGAGCTTATAGAAAATGCTGCAGAAGTTGATATATTTGGTGTAGGAGATGCTATTGCACTGCCTGAAAAGGAAATAAGCACTGTATATAAAATGTCTAAAATCGGGGAAAATAATGTAATGAAAATTTCTGATGAAGAGCAGAAAACTTCACTGCCTGGAAGCAAGATGCTGTACAGAATTTATGAAAATGATGATTTTTCAGATGTCATAATGCTTGAAAAAGAAAAGACCTGAAGAGAAAAATGCAGAAAAACTGACAATCGATTACATAAAAGGTGGAGAAAAATTGAAGAAAACTGCCGATTGATGACTATGGAAGAAGCCAAAAGATATTATGAGGGCAATCTCACATATCTGATATATATAGCGAAAAGAGAAAAAGAAACAGGGTAAATCTTTCAGAAAAATTTAAAAATCTGAAGGAAAATCTTATGAAAAAGAAAAAGTTGATATTTAACTAATATGTTTTTATAATACTAAATATATAAAAGATAAGTTAGAAGGAAAAAGATGATAAAAGGATTTATAATTTTATTACAGTTTATGACGAGAATTCCCGTTCCTGTAAAAAGTTGAATATGATGAGGAAAAACTGGGAAAAATCAATAAAATATTTTTCCTCTTGTGGGACTGATAATCGGATTTTTCTATTTGCAGTAAATGCAGGAAAAGTCATAGAAAAACAGGCAGATTACTGCAGTAGTTGTAATAATGGCAGAGATACTGATAACAGGGCTTATACATATTGATGGACTGGCAGATACTGCTGATGGACTTTTCAGCTATGCAGGAAAGGATGCTTGAAATTATGAAGGATTCCAGAATAGGAACAAATGGAACGGTAGCACTTATACTGTATTTTATATCAAAAATCGTGTTTCTTGCGGCAGTAAAGCCTGAATATATTCTTCTTTATCCAATAATTTCAAGAATGTCTACATCAATAAATGCAGGGGCTAGGGGAATACGCCAGAAAAGGGCATGAGTAACAGGATAATTGAGAAAAATGATAAAAAGGATGCGGTTATTTCTGATAACTTATAACAGTACTATCTCTTGTAATCATTGAGATTGAAGGGACTGATTGTTTTAGCATTAGCGATATTGTTCATACTTTTTCATGGAAAAATGTAAAAGAAAAATAGATGGAATAACAGGGATACAATGGGAGCATCCTTGAAATTACAGGGATATTAGTTCTGTTTGCAGGAATAATATTGAAATAATATACAAAAATATAAAAATTAGTTGAAGGAGAGGATTATGTTTTTCCATTATTTGTAAATATTGAAAATAAGGAAGTATTGATTATCGGTGGGGGAAAAATAGGGTGGAAGGAAAGCGCAGACTTTTAAAGGAATATGGAGGAAAATGTTACTGTGTATTCTGGAAAAAGTTACTGAAGATACAATACTGGAAGATGAAAATATAAAAAGTAGTAAATAAAAAGCGTATCACATGATGAAACAGAAATAAAGGAACTTGTAAAAAATATTTTCTTGTGGTAGCTGCTACAGATGATACGAGAATTAAATGACAGGATATCACATGTATGTATGGTGAAAAATATTCTTGTAAACAATGTCTCTTCAAAGACTGAAATGAATTCCATGTTTGGGGCGGTTGTGAGAAAAATGATGAATTTCAGATAGGGGATAGGGATCCTATGGAAAAAGCTGCAGAAGATCGAAGGCATTAAAAAGGAAAAGTGCAGCAGATTATAGATGAGATTTCAAGAAAACAGAAAAAGAGGTTGAAAATGTATAAAAAGACACAGAAAATTGAGAAACAACAGTGCAATAAGAAATTTGAGTCAAAAATATTTATCTTGAAAAAGGAGATTTGATATATCCCTATTTTTATTGAAGAAGGGAGAATATAAAAAGGGAAATTAATTCAATGCCCGGGAATTTTTCAGATATTCCATTGACAGAATTGATGAAGAGCTGGAAGAACTGAAAAACTCGGAATAAGCTCCATATTATTATTTGGGGTACCTTTACATAAGGATGAGTGTGCTACGGAAGGGTATAATGAAAATGGGGTTATTCAGAATGCAATAAGATATATAAAAAGAAATATCCTGAATTTTTAGTAATTGGTGATGTGGCTGCTGCTGAATATACAAGTCATGGCCATTGCGGAATACTTGATGAAAAAGAAATGTGAAAAATGATGAAACTCTGGAAGTGCTGTCAAAAATAGCATTATCCCTATGCAAAGGCAGGTGTGGATATAGTTGCACCTTCAGATATGATGGACGGAAGAGTGAGAAAAATATCGGAAGTTCTTTCAGAAAATGGATTTAACAATATTCCGATTATGTGTTATTCCGTAAAATATTCATCTTCATTTTATGGGCCTTTCAGGGAAGCGGCAGGTTCAGCACCAAAATTTGGAGACAGAAAGTCCTATCAGATGGATTTCAGATATTCAGGAGATGCACTGAGTGAAGTGGAAGCTGATCTTATGCAGGGGCGGACATGGTAATAATAAAGCCTGCAATGGCTTATCTGGATATACTTTATAAAATTAAGGAAAATTTTGGAGTTCCTGTTATAGCCTACAGTGTTTCAGGAGAATATTCCATGATAAAGGCTGCGGCAATTAATGGCTGGATAGATGAAAAAAGTATAGTCATGGAACAGATGTACGCTTTTAAAAGGGCAGGAACAAATGCAATAATAACATATTTTGCAAAGGATGTGGCACGATATCTTGATGAGGGGATAATTGTTAAAAACCAATATATCAGGAGATGAAAAAACTATATTTATTTCATTTATTATAATTTTACTTATATAAAAACAGTTATTCATTAAGAAAAATCAAAAACTCGCCAAAGGCTCAGACATTGATTTTTCTAAATTCATTTCCTGTTTTTATATTGTAAAATTCTAAATAATTCATAAATATAGTACTTATATTGATTTTTATAAAATAAATAGTACTTGTATATGCTTCAAAAATAAAATATAATAGAATTAAAAACAATATCCGAAAGGAGCTGCATAGTAATTTGTGCAGGAGAAAATATGGAAAAAGCAATTCTTGTAACGAGTTTTGGGACTTCACATAAGGATACGAGGGAAAAATGCCTTGATGTGATAGAAATAAAGTAAAAGAAAAATATGGACAGGAAAAGGTTGAAAGAGCCTATACTTCAGGAATTATAAGAAGGATAATAGAAAAAGGGAAGGAATTCATATATAATGATCAGAAGGAAGGTCTGGAAACTTTGAAAAAAATAAAGGGATATAATGAAATAATAACAATGTCTCTGCATATTCTTGGAGGAATTGAATATTCCAAACTTGATAACAGCTACGGTGAAGTAACAGAACCTCTTTTAAAGGCAGAAGAAGATTATCTGAAAATTGTAAATAATGAGGAATTCAACAATTTAGAAGGAAATGACGCAATCGTATTTATGGGACATGGAACAGAAAGTGCCGCAGACAGTACATATCAGAAATTGCAGGAGGAATATGTAAAAAGCTGGAAAAATAATATTTTTGTGGCTACTGTCGAAGGAGAAGTAACCGATTGAAGATGTTATTGCAAAGCTGAAAACAGTAAATTACAAAGAGAATATTATTAAAACCTTTCATGATAGTGGCAGGAGATCATGCAAAAATGATATGGATTCAGATGATGAGACCATGGAAAACAATGCTTAAGAATGAAGGTTATGAAGTTACAACATTATTAAAGGGAATGGGTGAATATGAGTTTGTTCAGGAAATGTTTATGGATAAACTGGAAAAAGTATATAAAATATAATTTCTGGAGAGAAAAAGAACTTGCTATGAAGAAAA
>BNJT01001939.1_pt1 | contig 30231 bp, 38 predicted proteins | sample 8540491 | NCBI WGS metagenome assembly BNJT01 (sample SAMD00202455, study PRJDB9452) | human saliva metagenome | host: Homo sapiens | reverse complement strand
TATTGGTATAGTTGAATCATTAGGAACTGGTAGTATTGATTTTGCAGTAATTCTCACCATTTTGCACATATCTTAGCAACATATAGTGGTTGTGAAGCTTTTATTAACAAGTATTGGAAAACTGATGAGTGAACCAGGATATTATTCTGTTCTACTAACAAGAACTGATTCAGGGATAAATTCTGTCAGAAGATTTAAAAGGAAAAAGTTGCTTTTGTAGATCCTTCTTCAACATCTGGATATATAATTCCAGCAGTTATTTTAAAAGATCATGAGGGTTGATCCAGAAAAAGATGTTAGCTATCAATTTGCAGGTGGACACGATAAAGCAATACAACTTTAATTAATGGAGATGTCGATGCAGTAGGTACTTTCATGAAAGTGCAACTACAAAAATTTGCTAAAGAATTTCCAGAAGTTGAAGAAAAGGTTAAAGTTTTACAGTGATATGATACCTGGAATTACTTTAACAGTTTCTCCAAAAAGTTGATCCTGAAACAAAGAAAAATAAAACAAGCTTTTTATGTTTCAGAAACTAAAGAAGGACAAGAATTAACATTACAATTATTCGGAATAAAAGGTTTTGTTGAACCAGATATTCAAAAATTATAAAACTATCGAGAGAAAAATTGACAAGAATGGGAATAGATGTTGAAAAATAAAATATAATGAGGGATTTGAGCTAGTCCTTTTTGAAAAAGGTTGTGGTATGGTGGAAAACTATAATTGAGGTTAAAAATCTGTAAAAATTATGGTGCTAAAGAAATTTTTAAAAACATTTCCTTTTCAATAAAATAAGGGAGAAATTGTTTCTATTATTGGAGAGAGTGGAGCTGGAAAAATCTACTTTGATGAGATGCTTGAATGGATTGGAAGAAGTAAAATTCTGGAAGTAGTAAATTTTTATGGAACTGATATTACAAAAGTTAAAACAAGTGATAAAGAATGAAAATAAAAACAAATGGCTTATGTATTTCTAGATTTAAATATAATTGATAATATGTTTGTCATAGATAATGTTTTAGTACCTTTTTAAATAGAAAAATTTTATAGATGTACTTTAAATAGATTTACAAAAAGAAGAATATGAAAGAGCCTTATATTGCTTGGAGAAAGTTGGAATTTCGAAGTTAGCATATACTAAAGCAAAATACTTGTCCGGTGGAGAAAAGCAAAAGAGTTGCTATTGCAAGATCTTGGCTCCAAATGTTGAACTTATATTAGCAGACGAACCAATAAGTAGTTTAGATGAAAGAAATTCAAGTCAGATTATGGAAATATTTAAAAAGAATTAATATATATAAAACAATTATATTAAATTTACATTAATGTAGAAATTGCTAAAAAGTCTTTCAGACAAAAATTTTAGCATTAAAAATGGAGAAATATTTTTCTACAAAAAGTTGAAGAGGTAAACGAAGATGACGTTAGAGAAGTTTATCAAAATTCATAAACTAAAAACTTTAGCAAAACTTTTTGCAATTTTTATAATTGTTCTATTATTTTTATTCACTTTTGAATTTAGATTTCCAAGATTATATTGATGGTTTCTCAAGGTTAAAAATCTTTTTCTAGGGATGTTAAGAATCGACACTGAGGATATAGTTTTATTTAAGATGTTTGAAACTATAGTCACCGCTTTTGCTTCATCTTTAATTGGAGTGGTCTTAGCTGTTTTATGTTCTTCATTTTTAGCCTTGAATATGTCAAAAATAAATATTTAGCAAAAATTCTTAACTTTTTGTTTTACAATATTTAGAACTATTCCAGCTCTTGTTCTGGCTGCAATAGTGTTAGTTTAATAGGAATAGGAAGTTTTACAGGATTTATAAGTTTACTTATTATAACATACAAGTACAAAACTTTTTAAAAGAATATTTAGAAGAGATTAGCCAATCTTAAAAATAATGGCATTTGAAACTTTCGGATTTTCGAAATTTATATTTTTAAAATCTTGCATTTATCCATATTCAAAACCTTTTATATAATTTCACTATTTTTCTAACTTTGGAATCTAGCATAAGAGGAGCTACGTTCTTGGATGGTTGAGCAGGAGGAATTGCGTGAAAGAGCTTTGGAAAAATTTAAGTTTTTAAGATATGATAAAGTTTCGTTTATAATCTTGATACTTTTTATTTTTTATATTTTTTTGACTGACAGTTTGAGTTGGTTTTTAGAAAAAGATAGCATTATAGAAAATTTCAACTTATGAAGCTTATATATAAATCCATAACAAAGTGGGCAACAATTTTAATAATTTTTCTTTTGATTTATACCGTAAATATTTTATATCAAGATATGAATAAAATTTCTCTTTTCAGTTTTTGTTGAAAGATTTTAAATTTCTTGAAAATTTGTCTTATTTAGATTTTTCATATACACTCTAAGGCATTGCTTGCTCTATGGCAAAGTTTTTAGCTGCCTGTAACTGCAGCTCCACTGCACTTAATAAGTTATTTCACTAGCTCAACAACAAGTAATATTTTCTTTTATTAAAAATATTTATAAATTTTATTAGAACTTTTTCCACCAGTAATAGTTGCTATTTTATTCTTTAGTGGTTTTGTCACCAGGGCTTATCAGTGGATTTTGCCCTATACCCATATACAACTGAGTTATTACAAAAAGTTTATGTAGATATACTTGAAAAGTTCTGAAATTGATTACGGACTTTATGGAGAAGTCTGGGACTTAAAAATTTTTATATTTATTTAAAAATTATGGCTACCTTCAACATATACAATTTTTGTTTCCAATATTTTTATATAGATTTGAATCTAATATGAAAATTCTAGTGTTTTAGGTATGGTTGGAGCAGGAGGAATTGGACAGTTACTCATATGAATCATATTGCCTTTAGAAATTGGGAAAAGGTCTGGGTACTATTAATTTATTTAATAATAACTATTCTCTTGATAGAAAATATTTCAGCTTATATTAGAAAATAAAGTAAAACAGTTAATATTGTAGCAAAATAAAAATACTATTAAATTTATCAATAATAAAAATGATATTATTATAAAAATATTAAAAATGACTTGAAATTAATATTGTTTAGTAGTAAAATAAGTATACTAATTTAATCAAGAATAAAAGGAGTGATAATAATGGCAAAATTAACAGATGCTATAAAAGAATTAATACGGAACCTTTAAATCCAAAAAGCTTGGACAGCTCAATTAGGTTGGATTGCAACAGTAAGAGAAGATGGAGCTCCTAACAGTATAGATAAAAAGATCTTGCAGAATCTATGCGATGATTCTACTTTTAATATGGAATGAAAATACAGCTGGAGAAATAATGAAAGATATCGAAAGAGGATCTAAAGTTGCAGTTGCATTTGCTAACTGGGATAAATTAGATGGATATCGTTTTGTTGGAACTGCTGAAGTTCATAAAGAAGGAAAATACTATGATGAAGTTAAAGCTTGGGCAGAAGGAAAAATGGGAGTTTCCTAAAGCTGCAGTAGTTTCTCTCAAGCATTGAAAGAAGTTTATACTTTAAAATCTCACCAAGTGCTGGAACAAGAGTAGATCAATAATGTAAATAACAAAAAGATGGGAGATTTTCTCCCATCTATATAACTATCTAGGGTTGAATACAAAAAATCTTTCACGAAATAAACTTTATAATATTTTCCATTGTGATATATGGTTTAAATCTCCATCTTTTTATTGCCTTTCGATAACTTCATTATCAAAGCCTAAATCTCTATGAGATTGAAGAATTTCAGTTTTTCAACTCCACCCTTCAAACCAACTAAAAATTTAACAGTAACTGTGACTCCATAGCCAATTGATTCCGCTTGCTCAGGATAATCAGGTTCGACTTCATTATAATTTGATACTGGATACACTTTTGATGAAAGAGCAATATATGTTCCATCTCCATCAGCAATAAAGTTTGATCCAAAAACCTCCATTACTGGTTTCTATCTCCTGAGCCACTCTCCGGTTCCACCAGATTTTTCCATCTTCCCTTCCTGGTAAGTTAGCATCTGATTTTGCCACTTGAGCTCTCTTCTTTCAACAAATTCTTTTGCATTCTTATCGGCAATTTTTACTTTCTCGTTTCTTTTGGAATTTTTGTTCAACTTTTTCTATTTCTTTTCTTCAACTTTTGGTTTATCTTCAGCTTTTTAGGAGCAGGTGCTGGAGCGTTAGCTAACACATTTGAACCAGGATTATCTGAAACTTGTTTTGCAACAAATGTAATAGGAACAATTTTTTGTAGTTTTTCATCTCCAAATTGATTTGTTTGGATAAAACCAAAGAATAGAATAAAAATATATGTAGTCCCAGAGATATCACAAATATTTTTCATAATACCCCTATTCATATAGAAACTTAGTCCCAAGTTATCTACACCATTTTCTTTTAATCTTAGTTATGACATCCATAATTATTTGATATTTTAAAATTTCTTATCTGCAGAAACAGTAGCTTCCTTAACAGTTTTAAGTAAGCATCTAGTTCATCAAAACTTACAGGAGAAATTTTCTCCCATTTTCTGAAATGTGATAGTCTCCATTTTTATCTATAATAATTTCAATACTTTTATCTTTTTGTTGAATTGTAGAACTTGGTAAATCAATTTGTACAGAACCAAAATTATTGAATGTTGTAGTAACCATAAAGAAAATGATTAGTAGAAAAACAACATCTATAAGTGGTGTCAAATCAGGTTGAGCCGAAGTTCGACTTTTTCTATATTTACTCATAGTTATCTCCTAAAAATATTTATTATATTTGTTACTACATCATCTATCCTCATTTTCCATTTTTCTAGTCTTCTATTTAAATAATTATACAATAACTGGAATTGCTATAATAAGTCCAGCAGCAGTTATAAGCAAAGCTTCCGCTATACCATCAGCAACTATAGTTGCATCTCCAGAACCGAATTTTTGAAATATTTGTAAATGCTTTTTATCATACCAGTAACTGTTCCTAAAAGCCCAAGCATAGGAGAAATATTTATAATACTAGCAAAGGCAATTTAATTTGCTTTCAAAAGGGAGAAGTTTTATTGATAACAATTTCTTTTAAAAATAAATTCGTAGTCAGCAACATCTAAAACCTTTTGGAGCTTTTTCCAAAAATCTTTTATGGCAGCTGCAACGCAATCTTTTAGTGTCACACAAAGCGATAGCATCATCTATATTTGCAACTAAAGATAAAATTTCTGTTTTAAAAAGTATTTCCAACTCCTTTTTCATTTTTGCAAAAGCAAGTCTTTCTAAAATTACTGCAACAGCACCTATGGAAATCAAAACTAATAACCATAGTATATGGTCATCCAACTTCTAAATAATGTAACATAATACCTCCCTGAAAAATATTTTTATATTTATTTTTATAACAGATTATTTTTATTAGTCAAGATATTTTTTATAAAAATATTTTAAAAATAAAAATAATAAAATATAAAAATATAAAAATATAAAAAATATAAAAATATAAAAATAATAGACAATTTCTATATTTTTGTAATATACTAAATGTTAATTTATTATAAGAGGTGTGAAGATGCAAACAGCGTTAAAAATTTTTAAGTTTGATGAGTATGAAACGTCATTTTAAAAAAGAGTTCATAGCTGGGAACTACAAATTTTTGACAATGGCATATATTTTTAGAGTTAATACAATAATATTGAGTTCAGCGGGAATGGATTTCAATTCTGTGTTTTTAGCAACAGCAATATCGTCTCGCAATAGCTTGTTTTGTTATGGGGATAATTGCAAATGTCCTTTAGGACTTGCTCCTGGAATGGGATCGAACTCGTACATTCATAGTTGTAAAACTTTATGGTTATTCTTATCAAGAAGCATTGGGGATGGTTTTTGTATCAGGTACAATATTTTTTTAATTTTGGCTGCAACAGGTATAAGAGATAAAATAATAAATTCAATTCCTGAAAATTTAAAGCAAAAGTATAGGAGCTGGAACAGGATTTTTATCGCCCTATTGGACTTGTCAAAGCAGGAATAGCTGTGGTCATCCAGCAACTTTTAGTAACTTTAGGAAATTTTAGAAACCCTACGGTATTACTTGCAATTTTTGGTTTATTAATCACTATAATTTTAATGAGCAGAAAAATAGATGCAGCAGTTTTCTTTGGACTTTTGATAACTGCAGTTGTAGGAATAGTTTTAGGAAAAAATGGAGTAGAAGGAATGCCATCTTTTTCTAATGAAATAATAAAAGTCAATACTTTTTAAATCATTTCGGAGATTTTGCTATTGGACTAAAAAGTTTAATATCAAAAACCCTCAATCAATATTTTTTTAATTTTTACATTTTTCTTTGTCGATTTTTGATACAGCTGGGACACTTGTTGCAATTACAACAAGATAACATCAAAAACTGGTAAAAATTATGAAATGAAAAATGTTATTTTCTGATGCAGTGGGAACTGTTGTAGGAGCTGTGCTAGGAACATCAACTGTTACAACTTTAACTGAATCAACAAGTGGAGTTGCTGCAGGAGGTAGAACAGGATTTACCGCAATGACAACAGGAGTTTGGTTCTTGATAGCTTCTATATTTACACCTTTTAGTTTCTATTGCCTCTCCAATAATGTTGAACGGACAATCGTTTGAGCCAATTATAGCTCCATCGTTAATTTGTGTGGGAATTTTAATGGCAACTCAATTATCAAGTATAGATTGAGATGATTTTACAGCTGCTTCTGCAGGTTTTGTAACTATAATGATTATGATAGTTGGATATTCTATTCCTGATGGTATTGCTGCAGGATTTATCGTTTACGTATTCTCAAAATTATTTACAAAAATGTTAAAGATATTACTCCAAGTGTGTGGGCAATGTTTGTATTATTCGTATTGCACTTTGCTTTAAAAATGAAAATAGAAGAGGCTATTGTAAAAATATTGCAATAGCCTTTTATTACAAAAAGAAATTAGGAGAAGAGCTTTGAAAAAGAAATATTGTTTTACAATTCATTATTGAATTATCGAAGTCCAAAAATAAAATAAAAAGCCTTTTAAAAAGAAAAATTTAAATATATTTCAAGAAATATTTTTATTATAAATATTTTAAAGAAATTATAGATTTTTATATTAGATAACAAATATTTAAAAGATGAAGTATATAAATATCCAGTTCTATGTTCTAAGGTACATAGACCTTATATAACAAATATTTTTCAATAAAGAAGAAAAATTAAAAATAATAAAATCGTCTTATAAATTTTTAGAAAAATAAATTTAATGAAAAATTTTTAAAGCAGCTTTATAGAGAGATGGAAATAAAAATTTGTGAAGTTGAAGGATGAAGAAAAACTTTCTTTTTACATAAATGCCTTTTACAACTTTTTTGATAAAGAAGGAGAGTTTAGCCTTATATGTTCTAACTCACAGGAAGAGCAATTAGCTAAATTAACTTTTTGCTATAAATGAAAAAGATGAAATTTTTAATTGGCGGTCTACAAGGAATGGATAAGGGATGGAGATGCTGATGAAATAAAAACGTGCCACTAAAAATTTTTATGGACTATTTCCTAAGAGATTAGTTGTTGAAATTTATACTTGTTATTTCCAGAAAATAAAAAAATATGCAGTTGGAAATAATGGACATATTTATTTATCTTTAAGATATAAATTTAGAAAAACAATAAATGCTGACTATGATGAATTTTGGAAAAGTTTGGGAGCAACTAAGGAGGATAAAATTTTTGGAGCTTACCAGAGGAAATTGTGAGAAAAATATCGAAGATATTGAAAGTAAAGATCTCAATATAGAAGTAGATATAAAAATTTTGGATGAGCTAAAAAGAATTAGTGGAGAAATTTATGAATCGAAACAAAAACTGAAAAATATTTTCAGTTTTATTTTATTTTATTTTTATTTGTGTAAATATTGAAATAATTTGGTATAATAAAGTGAAAAATATTTTTAGAGGTTGCTATGAAAAAATTTTATATATAAATAGAATCTTCCAAGATTACATGAGAGAAAAAGATTAAAAATTGGAAAAATATATTTGGGATAGAAAAGAAAAACGAAAATAATTAAAGGAGATAATTTTATCGAAGATAATAATATCAAAAATCAATTCTATTTCTAAGATATGACGGTAAAAATTGGAGATATGATTGTCAATACTCTGATGTTTCGTGAAATAAAAAGAATTATCCAACAATAAAAATTGGAGTTGTAGCTCGTGGATCGGCAATAGATATTATAAAGGATAATCCCTAATGTTGACAAAAATTTATGAGTACGAGAAAGACAGATTAAAAAGTTGGCTGAACAAATAAATCAAGAAAAATATGATTTACTAATTGATTTTTCAGAAATGTTAAGAGTCAATCAAATGATGCTGATAAATTTATGTGGAGCTAGAATAAATTTGGGACTTGATAGGGATGATTGGGATTTGTTTGATATATCAGTCCAAAGTAAAAAAAGATTTTTAAATGGAATGATCATATTACAAAAAGATATTTAGCTTATTTAAAAAATTGGATTAAGAGAAGATAAAGTAGATTTATCTTATAATATTTTTTTATAAAAATGAAGACAAATATAAAAAGTTTTTAAAAAATATAAAAGAAGATAAAAGAATAGTTTTTGAACCCCTATGGGGCAAGTAAACACAAAAAGTTTTAGCTTAGAAACTTTAGAAAAAAATAATTTCATATTTAAAAATTTGAATATAGCTGTTATATTGGTCTACTTTTGGAGATAAGTATAAAGAATTAGAAATTTTAAAAAGAAAAAGCATTCTAATTTATATATTCCAGAAGAAATAAAAACTATTTTTGGATACTGCATCTTTGATAAAAACTGTGATTATGTAATTACTCCAGATACATCAATAGTTCTATGTAACAAGTGCTTTTTAATAAAAAGAATAATTTCTGTATATCCTCCAAAAGGTGGAAAATTTTGGTGTAGATCATTTAGTTTTGGTTTCCAAAGTCAGATTACAGTAGAGTTATTTTTGTAAAGATAAGCAAAGTTCTTACGATGAAATAGATATAAATACTTTTAACATGGAAGAAATGAAAAAAGAGATTTTAAAATATGATAAGCATTAAGTAGAAAGGAAGAAGAAAAATGTACAACGTTGAAGAATTAAGAAAGAATTCAAGAGAAAAATTGAAATACTTGTAGATGTTGTAAAATTTTGTAATGAAAAACAATTTAATCTATTGGCTTGATTCAGGAACTCTTTAGGGGCTATTAGGCATGGAGGGTTTTTATACCTTGGGATGACGATATAGATATAATTCTTCCTAAAGAAAATGCTGAATTTTTGATTATAAGAGTGAAGATTTTTGAAATTTTTAAATACAAATGAGGAAGGAATAAATTTTTATAAAGTAATTTCAAAAATATAAAGTTGATTTGGGAAAAGTATTGTGGATTTAGATATAGACTTATTTCTTGTAACAGAATATCCAGATTCTTTAGCAGTAAGATTTTTGGAATTCATTTTTCATTTAAGAAAAAATAGGATAGATAAATTTTCTTTTATTTTACTTTTTAAAAATATTCTTATAAACTTAAAAAGAAAATTAGAAAACACAAAAATATTTTTGTACTAAAAAATATAGAACTAAAGTTAAAATATTGGATAAATCAAAAGGAAATAATAGAGATACTCCATTTATAGCTTATACTCCAGATTGTGGGTTTCATTTATATTTTTGGAGAAAAACGAAATTTTTCCATTAAAGAAAGTAAAATTTGAAGGAATTGAATTTTAATTCTCCCAAAGAACACGATAGTTATCTAAAAGAAAATATATTATAGTTATATGGATCTCCCACCAGTAGAAAAAAGGACTCCTGATCATTATCACGGAGAGAATTTTAAAATTGATAGAAAATGTAGAGAAAATTAATTTTAGTGGCTGTTATAATTCAAGAGATATATTTAAGTTTTATAGGAATAACTATAACTTAGTTTTGATTTATTAATGGGAAAAATTAAGTGAGGGTTGAAGATGAAAAAATAATTTTAAAAGTGGCAGTACAATGATGGGAGGATTAGAAAAGTTCAAATAGAATATCTAAATTTTTACTGAAACAAGAAAAATTATGAGATAAAAAATTATAATAGAAATGACAACGGGAAAGATAATATATTAGAGAAACATATAAACTCTAAAGAAATTTTATATTTAAAAACTTTTATATATTTCTCAAATAAAAAATTTGAGAGAAAATAAAGGAAAAGAAATTTATTTACAAGAATAAAGTACAATTTTGCAATATTGAAAAGAAAAGAAGATATACAGATAAAAATTTTTAAAGAAATTTATGAAAGAGTATAAGCCAGATGTAGTAATAGATTTTGATTCAAGTTTAACAAAAAAATAGTAAAACTAAAAACATTCTAAAAATTTAGTATGGATACACAGTTCTGTTGAAAAATTGGAGAAAAAGAAAAATTCAAAGGTTTCTAAAGAGGTTATTATTTTATGATAAAAGTGATTTGTATTTGTCAAAGAAATGAAAGAGGATTTAATAAAATTAAACTTTTCCATTAAAAATAAAGTCGACTTTTTATATAATCCAATTGATTTTTGAAAAATTAAATTATTGGCAGAGGAAAATTTTTCAAAATCTGAAGAACTTTTTATCAAATCAAAAATATTGTTGTGATGATAGCTAGACTTGATTGTGTTCCTAAAGATTTCCTGAAACTCTTTAGAGCTTATGAAATAGCAAAAAGGAAAGGGGCTATGATGGGAAATTATACCTATAGGATGATACCAGATAAAGAAAAGTTGAAAAATTTAAGAAAAATTCTTTTGTATCTAAAGATATTGTTTTTGATTAGGAAGGAAAAGAGAAATCCCTATAATTGGTTAAAAAAAGCAGATAAGTTAATTTTATCATCAAAAATACGAAGGATTTGCAATGGTAGTTATTGAGGGGCTATGTTTAGAGAAAGAAGTCATAAGTAGTAACTGCAAAAACTGGACCAAAAAGAAATTTTAAACAATAATAGAGGGAGTTCTTTTTTGAAACTGGAAATTTTAAAGAGCTATCTAGATGTATATTAAAAACAATAGAGAAAAAGACTTAAAAATTTTGCTTGATGAATTTGAAAAAGAGAAAAATATCTTCAAAAAATTTTTATAGAGATTTTGGAGGATTGATGTTATAAAATATTATTTCAAAAAGAAATTCCTATTTTTAATGTATCATAGAATAATAGATAGTGAACAAGAATAGGTAAAAATTCCATATATCTAAATGTAGAGGAATTTTGTAAAAACAATTACAATACTTAAAAATAACAATTTTAGGACAATTACGTTTAAAGAGTTTAGTCGACTTTAAATAAAGAAGATAGAAAAGAAAAATAAATATGTGATTCTTTTACACTTTTGATGATGGGTATAGAGATAATTATGATTTAGTATTTCCCTTACTAAAATATAATATGAAAGCTAGTTATTTATATGGTTTCGATGAAAAAATATAATAAAATGGGACATAGAAAATGGAGAAAAAATTTGAGTTTAATGAGTTTAGAACAAATGTTAGAAATGCACAAGTCAAATCTTGTAGAATTTGGAGGGCATACTTTTACATCATGTTAAATTAAATACTTTAACAGAAGAAGAACAAAAGGCATGAAATACTAGAAAATAAGAAATATTTAGAAGAAATATATTAGAGAAAAACTATATTCTTTTTGCTTATCCGTATGGCATTTTTAATCAAATTTCAAAAGAAGTTGTAAAAGATATAGGTTACGATTATGTTGTCGCTATCAGATTCAGTACCCATTTTTATAGAAGATGACTTTTACAGGAAATGAAGAAGGATAGGTATATTTCCTGATATTACAATGTCAAAATTTAAAAAGAAGAGTAAAGAGGAAATTATAATTTAAAAAAATATGTTAAATGAGGTGCTTTATGGAATGATAAGATTACTGTTGATAGTTACTTTATATAATAGATTACAATATGCTAGAAATATGATTATATCTCTGCAACATCAAACTAAACAAATAGATGAATTAATATTTGCAGATGATGGTTCAAGATGAAATATTGATGGATTATATAGCGATTTAGTTCCTAGTTGTATGCTTTAATATAAAAACATGTATATCAAGATGATATTGGTTTTAGATTAGCTAGATTCAAGAAATAACGGCGCTAGAGAATCAAGAGGCGATTATTTAATTTTTATAGATCAAGATGTTATATTTGATAATGATTTTATAGAAAAATTTATTTAAATAGGAAAAAGAAAAGAATGATATTTTCGAAGCATTGGGAAGCTCCTGAGGATCAAATTCAAAATTTTATAAATGACGAAGAATTTAATTATGAAAAGATTTATTCAATGATTTCTAACCAAAAAATAGAACAAAAATCAAATTGTAAAAACAAAGAAAAACTATATAATTTCTTGTATAAATTAAAAGTTAAGAGATAGGGGAGCTAAAAATTGTAGGACTAATTTTTCCTTTATATAAAGAAGATTTTATTAACATTAACGGATTTAGATGAAAAATATATAGGCTATGGTTATGAAGACGATGATTTTGGAATAGATTTTTAAACATGGAGGAGAAACTTTGTTTTTAAAAATGAATATGTATCCAATTCATATGTATCATAATTCAGCAAGCCCCACGGTAGTCCTAATGAATATTATTAGAGACAGAGGAAAAAGGAAATATCATCAAAAATTATAGATGTGATATGCATGATAAAACTTTGGTGAGGATACAGAATACAGAGAGTAGTCAGTAAAATAGAAGAAAATGGACTCGCTGTTGAAGAATAAAATAACTAAAAAGAGAGAAAAAGGGTATTTTACAATTTTTAAATATTGATTTAATGAAAAATAATATCTAGACTAAAGGAGTATAAAAATAATTTTAGATATCATAAGAATCATTGAGGGTATAATCAAGATGTATAATACTGAAAAGTTAAAAGAATATCAAAAGAAACTTGAAATACTAGTAGATGTTGTAAAATTTTGTGATAAAAAGCTGGCTCGATCTCTGAAACTCATTTAAGAACGGTAAAAAGTGAAGAATATATTAATGATATAGATATATCAGAATTAAAAAGATAATATAAAAATAGAATGTTTAGGTGGGATGACTAATACTAATTTTCTTATAGAAACCAAAGATGAAAAATATGTTTTTAAGACTTCCAGGAGAAGGGACAACATTTTTCATAGACAGAAAGAATGAAAATTTTAATATAGAAGCTATTCAAAACATTAAAATAGATTCAAGAATAGTCTATTTTAATGAAAAACACAGGAGTTAAAATTTCTAAATATTTAGAGAATTCAGAATCTTTAATTCCTAGCACAGCTTTTTAAAAATATAGAAAAAGTTTCCAAGTTTTAAAATGTTTACATAATTCAAATTTTAAAAATTTAAAAATAATTTTTAATGTATTTAATGAAATATTGAGATACGAAGAAGAAATTAATGGTACAATACCCTAATATTTATAAAAATTATTTGAATGTTAGAGAAAAAGTTTTGAGTTTAGAAAAATTTTAAAAAGTATGGAGAAAAACTAGTGCCTCTGCCATAATGATACAGTTCCAGAAAATTTTATTTTATCTAAAGATAAGTTGTATCTAATAGACTGGGGAGTATTCAGGGATGAATGAGTTAGAATGGGACTTAGGAGCTTTTTGTTTAGAATCTAAATTTTCAGATGAGGAAAACTCAAAGAATTTATAAGATGTTATTTTGAGGATTAGAAAAAGCAAGAGAATATTTTAAAAATAAAAATATATCAAATTTTGCCAGGATTTTTATACCTTATGGACTATACTGAAAGAGAAAAAGGAGAAAATTTTGGTAATTATGGAATTGAGATACAAAAAGAGCTATTAAGGGATTAGAGAGGTTAAATTATGACCCTCAAGAATAAAGGAATTGCTTTAGGACTTATTTCTGCAATTTTTATGGTCTATTGATACAATTATATTATCAAAAAGTAGCACAGATAAATACTTTTAATCGTTACTTATTTAATCATAACTTTTCACGATGACTTTTTCTCAAGCATTTTTATATATAAATGAGTTAAGATATAACTTAAACTATTTATGGAAAAATATATATCAAATTTGATTGTAATGATAGTTGCTTCAATTTTTTGGCACTCTTTGAATGTATGTTATTTGTTAAGTACCAAGTATATTGGAGTTTCTTATACTTCACAATTTCAGTTTTTATATCCAATTTTTGGAGTTATTTTTAAGCTAAATTATTATTTAAAAGAACTGACAAAAATAAAATTTTTCAATTTTTAAGTGAAGTTGTAATTTCAATTTTAACCTTTCTTTAAAGAAAAATATATATCGAATATAAACTAGGTTTTATTATTTAGTAGCCTCAGTGTTTTAGGATGGGCTTTGAAGGAAACATAGCAGAATATTTTTATGAAAGAGGAAGATATTCCATCAGAAATCGCTATTTTTATTAGACAATTGACCTCTTTCATATTTTTAGATTTTATTTACTATTCCATATTTTAATGGAATTGAAAATATTGTTATTTTGAGTTTAGGAGAATATAGAATTATAACTTACTGATTGCTCTTTTTTAGGAGCATTATCTTATCTTTTTGGTATAAAGGAATTGATATTTTAGGAGCTCCTATAGGAATGCTCTTGAACAGCACGTATATTATCGGATAGTTCTAATAGAAAATTTTATATTTCAAAAAGAAAATCAGTTTTAAATTTCTTCTATCTTTAGTTATTATATTATTTTCCATTTTTATTTTAGTTGTAGATAACAGGAGAGAAGTATGAAAAGAGAATGCACAATTATGGCAGCCGGGAACATCATCTCAGATTTGTTCCTATCATTTGAAAACCAAAAAGGCTTATTAAATGTTAAGGAAGAAATACTTATAGAAAGACAAATTAAACACAGAAGCTTTCAATATAGATGAAATAATAATTGTTGTTGGATATAAGAAAAGAACAATATTTTTATTTAAAAGATAAATATAATGTAAAGATAGTTATTAATGATGATTACGATAAGTATAATAATACTTTCATCTTTAATAAAAAGTCTTAAATGAAATTGATAATACTTTTTATTTGTTCTTGTGATAATTATTTCACAGAGAATGTATTTAAAGATATAGAGGAAGAAAGTTATTATTCAGTAATATATGAAAAATGGAAAACAAATGAATACTGTGTCAATGAAAATGAAGTAATAAACTAGAGTTGGAAATAGGTGGAAAAAGATTCTTATATTATGCTTCAATATGTTTATTTTAATTCTAAATTTTCTATTTAAGGAAATTTTAGAATATTCTGAAAGCGAGCGATGTAAAAGAACTCTGGGAACAATTATATATGAGACATATATGTGAACTACCTTAAAAATATATATAAAAAGATGTCATATATGAATTTGATTCTTTAGATGAACTAAGAGAGTTTGATAAAAATTATAAATCAGATTCAAAAATTTTTAAAGAAATTCAAAGTTATTTAAAATGTGAAGAAAATGAATTATCTGGATTTAAATTATTGAAGAATGAAAAAGATAATTACTCCTTCTCATTTATGCATAACGATAGAATATTTGAATATTCTTTAGATAATACTGAGAAAAAGTGTGGAGTGTAAAAGGAGTAGAATAATTCAAAATTTATAAAGAAACCTTCATAGTCTCAAGTTATATTTTATTTATTTTTCAAATCGTGTTGTGAAATATCAATACGATCTGTAAATTTTTACAACATATACGAAATAAAAGGATTTTTCTTGAGAAAATCTCATCCTAAAAATTTTTATTATTAATCTAAATATCCAAGTTTTTAACAAGTTCAGCAGTTAAAACGGCTCCACTGGCAGCACCTCTTAAAGTGTTATGTGAGAAAGTCCAACGAATTTATAATCAAATAAATTGTCTTCTCTTAGACGATCAACTGTAATTTGCATTCCTTTTCATTATCTCTATCAAGAACAGGTTGAGGTCTGTTTTCTTCTTCAAAGTAATGGATAAAATTCTTTTTGGAGCAAGAGGTAAATCAGTTATGTTAGATTTAAAAGATTTTATTTTTCAATCAATGCCTCTCTTCCTGGATCTAAATTGAATGACACACAAGCAAGATGTCCATCCAAAACTGGAACTCTTATGCATTGTGCAGATAATTTCATACTATCATCTAACTTAATTTCTCCATCTTGAATTTTTCCAAATATTTTAAGTGGTTCAATTTCACTTTTTCTTCTTCCCCACCAATAAATGGAATTATATTTTCAACCATTTCAGGCCAATCTTCAAAAGTTTTTCCACTTCCCGAAATTGTCTTGATAAGTACAGATACTAGCTTCTTTAATTCCAAATTCTTTAAGAGCAGCAAATACAGGTACATAACTTTGAATTGAACAGTTAGGTTTTTACAACGATGAAACCTTTTTAGTTCCTAATCTTTTTCTTTGTACGTCTACAATTTGTAGATGATCTGCATTAATTTTCAGGAATTATCATAGGAATATCTGCCTTCATTCTGTTAGCTGAGTTATTTGACACAACTACAATCTTCTTCTTTTTGCATAAGCCTCTTCAAGAGCAATCAATTCTTTTTATCCAAATTTCATGGCACAAAAATTAATTTCACTCCATCAGCAACTTTTTAACTTCCATTGCATCTTTCAACAACTATATTCTTTCACATATTCAGGCATTTTCAAGTCAAGTTTCCATTTCCCATGACCTTGCATTAAATCTCCATATTTTTCCCCAGCTGAATTTTTAGAAGCAGCTAATTTAACAACTTCAAAAATAAGGATGATTTTTCTAAAAAGAACTAAAAGTCTTTGTCCGACCATTCTGTTGCACCAACAACTGCTATTTTTGATCTTTCCATTTTTACTCTCCTTTTTCTCCAAGTAGTTCCATTTTTGTCAACTCCGACAAAAAGAACTTTCCAATCGTATTTTAAATTTTTAATCTTTCTTCTATAATTTTTACCTTACTATCATTAATGAACTATATTAACAAGTGTTGAACCACTACCTGAAATAAAGAAACCATAAGATTCAACATCTTCACAAATTTTTCTAACTTCATCATACTCGTGAATTAATTTTTTACGATATGGTTCATGAATTTTATCAGCCAAAAACATCTTTCAACATATCTATATCATAATTTTCCAAACATCTCAATACGACACCCAAACGACTAAGTGAAAAACTGCATCTTTCAATGGCAAAGTCTTTTGGCATAGCCTTTCTTGCATCTTCCGTTTTTTGTTTCAAAAATTTGGAATAAGAGCCATAAATTTAAATCTGTAATCTATATTATAATGAACATTATATGGTTTTCCATCTACGATACAAGCTGCACAAAGATTTCCATAAATTGCAGGGGCAACATTATCAGGGTGTCCCTCTATATCAGTTGCAATTCTAAAAATTTCTTCTTTATCAATTTCTGTATCTGTTAGTAAATAAGCTCCATAAATTCCTGCCACAACACAAGTAGAACTACTTCCTAAACCTCTTGCAATAGGAGCTGCTCTAACAAAGATATTTTTAACTCCTCTTAACAGCTTTATTTATCAACGCTTCCTTTCAAAAAGCTATATATACTAAATTATCTTTGTTACAAAATTGCTCTTCAAAAACCTTCAAATTCTAATTTATCTGATTTTTCAAAATGAAAAACAGAATAAGCTTGATAAGCCATTCAACACTGTCAAAACCACAGCCAACATTAGCTGATGTCATAGGCACTCTAACTTCCAAAAACATTATTTATCTCCTAACACATATTCAGGCATTTCTTCTTTTTGATTATATCTGAATGCAAAAATTTCTTTTGATTTTAAGTTCTTTAAATTTTCCGAATTTCAACTTTTGTTGTTTCATATAATTTTTGCATCAATACAAATTCATCTTCATCATATATATTCAAAAAGAGCGTTTGTTACACTAGCACAAAATTTATATGGAGAAGCCGTTGATAATACAACAGTTGGCTCTGATAAATTTTTGTTCAAGCATAACTCTTTAGTATGCAACTGCTGTGTGAGGATCTCAGTAAATATTTTTCTTCTTCCCAGACCTTTTGATTGTTTTAGCTGTTTCTTCGTCAGTAGCATAACCTGCTCCAAATTGTTTTTATTTTTCAAAATTTCATCGTTGACTTGGTATTTTCCATTTTTATTTAAATCTTCCATTAAAGATTTAATATATTTTATCATCTGCTCCACTTAAATCATATAAAAAGTCTTTCCAAGTTACTTGAAATTAATATATCCATACTTGGGGATATAGTTTTCAAAAATTCTCTATTTCTATCATAAGTTCCAGTTGTTAAGAAATCGTATAAAACATTATTATTATTACTTGCACAAATAAATTTATTAACTGGTAAAACCTAATTTTTAGCATAATATCCAGCTAGAATATCTCCAAAAATTTCCTGTTGGTACAACAAAAATTAATTTTATCTCCCATTTTGATTTTTATTATTTTTATCAATTCTACATACGATACAATATAATAAACTATTTGTGGAGTCAATCTTCCAATATTTATTGAGTTAGCACTTGAGAATTTTTATCTCCTAATTTTTCTGTAAATTTTCATCTAAGAAAATATTTTTAACTCCTGTTTGAGCATCATCAAAATTTCCCTCAATAGCACAAACTTTTTGTATTTTTTTCCTTCTTTGAGTTCTCATTTGTAATTTCTTTGAACCTTGCTCACTCCATTTTTGGATAAAATACACAATTTCTGTTTGAGCTACATCCTGAAACCTTCTAAGGCAGCTTTACCTGTATTCCACTTGTGAGTTAGAACTAAAAATTTCTTGATTTGTTCCCTCTAAAAGCAAGTTGAATTAAATGTGGTAACAAAGTTAGGGCAACATCTTTAAAGGCTGATGTTGTATCTATGAAATAATTCTAAAATATATGATTTTTAGCTCAACAAGAGGTGTAACCTTTGATGTTGAAAAATTTAGAATATGCTTTCTATAACTGATTTTAATCATCAAATGAAAAATAATTTTAAAAACTTCTAAAGCAATTTCTGTATATGATTTATTCAAAAGTTTTTCTAAATCGATCTTGTCTTTAAAATTTTTCTAAAACAAAAAGTCCTCCATCTTCACTCAAACCTTGTAGCAAAGCTACTTTTTATCATTTTTTACTATGTTTTTTTATTTCTAGTACTTATGTAATTCATAATTCTACTCCTCAATATAAATTTCCTTAGATGATACAATAAATATTACCTTTTTACAAATATATTTTTCTATAAAAATAAAAAGATGATATAAAAATTTCTACATCATCTTTTTAAATTTATTTATTCATTAAATATTTACCAATACGATTTCTTATTAATGCTGCATATTAGCCATAAGAAATACTGGAAACAGAACCACTGCTATCACTGCTGCAACAGGCAATACAACCAATCCTAATGCTACATTTAAAGTTGTTTCAGCTCTATCTTTTACAACTCTATCTCTATATTCTGATTTAGAAATATAATAATAAATATTTAAATCTATTTTCATATTTAAAGGTTGATTTGAAAAATTTTTCTAATATTTCATTACGATTAGTAAAGTTATAATTTTTCCCTAACATCTATAGCATCTGGTAAAGTGAATACCCACTTCTTTTCATCTTCTAACAATGAATACTTTATATCTTTTCTTTTTAATTTAGTTTTTAGAACTTCTACGAATTTTTCCTTGTTCTTTTTCATAACTTTCATCTTTTATTTCATTTTCCTTAGTTTTATTTAGAGAAAAAGTTGTTCCTATATGTAATTCTGCATTTCCCTCTTCATCTATAGTAATGTATTTTTGTAACATTATTAAGATTTTTCTTCTGTGAGACCTTGTAATTGTTTAAACTCTAATAAAGTAAAAATCTTTTTAGACTCCCTCTGGAGAAAAATTCATAGTCGTATTTTTCTCCAAGCAAATATATTTTTAGCAGGAGTTGTTACTATTTGTTTTATTATCTCTTTATCTTCTCTTCTGTCTATCTTAGAAACTGTTCCACTAGAGCAAGCAGTTAAGATTAAAAAAACTAATAAATAAAATTATTTTTAACATATTCTACCTCCGAATAAAAATTATAAATTTAAAGCTCTTTGGAATATTATACCATAAAAATTTTTTAAACAAGTAAAATTAAATGTTGATTTTATCTAAAAAGACTACACTTAATCTTAGAAAATAAATTAAAATTTAGGGGATTTATGAAAAAATTTAACAAATAAAAATTTTTAATGGTTAGACCTGCTATGTTTTGCATTTAATGAAGAGACAGCTGTTAATAATCATTATCAAAAAGAGATAACAAACCTATTCAAGAAATTCAAAATGAAGCTCTTTTGGAATTTAATCAAATGGTTGAAAAATTAAAAAGTGGGAATTGATGTGAATGTTATGCAAGATACTAAAGAGCCTCACACACCTGATAGCATTTTTCCCAAACAACTGGTTTTCAACTCATTATAATAATACAGTAGTTTTATATCCAATGTTTGCGGAAAACAGAAGATTAGAAAGAACAGATAATTTATATAATTTCTTTGATACACAAGATAATTTAAATATTGTTGACTACTCTTCCCTTGAAAAAGAAAATATTTTTCTTGAAGGAACTGGATCTTTAGTTTTAGATAGAAAAAAATAAAAAGGCTTATTGTTCTTTATCGCAAAGAGCTGATGAAAAACTTTTTAGATATTTTCTGTGCTGATAGCGGTTTTTAAAAATTGCCTTTCATTCTTATCAAAACTGTAAATGGAGAGAGAAAACCCATATATCACACAAATGTTACGATGGTATGCGGGAGAAAAGTATGCCATCACTTTGTGCTGATGCCATAGATAACATCAATGAAAGAGAAGAAGTAATTGCTGAACTTAAAGCTGATAAAAAGAAATTATTTATATTACTGAAAAATCAGTTGAACATTTTTTTAGGAAATGCTATCGAACTTATCAATAATGAAGGAACTAAAATTTGTGTTATGTCATCAACGGCTTATTCAGTTTGACTGATGAACAAAAATATTATTGAGAAATATGATGTCATCGTTCCTGTTGATGTAAAAACTATTGAAAAATATGAGTGGTGGATCAGCTAGATGTATGATAGCTGAATTATTCATATAAAAGTTTTTCAACAATTTTTCAAAAATAAATCTTGACAAATAAAATGAAACATTTTTAGAATAAAAATATAAAATCAAATATTTCGTACTGGGGGAGCTTTTTAGCTGAGATTGGAACTATTCTTAAACCCATAGTAGCTGATTTGGATAATGCCAACGTAGTGAGTACTTTACATCGAACTTTCTTGGAAGCAATCCCAAGAAAGTATTTTTAGAAAGGATGCTATGAAAAATTTTATTAATAAACACATTAGTTTACTAAGCATAATTATTATTGTGTTCATTTGGCAGATATGTGGAAAATTTAGGTTTACTTCCAAAATTTATTTTTCCAACTCCACTAGAGATTGCCAATGCTTTCATAAGAGATGGAGATTTATTTTGGTTTCATTTCAGAATAACTATACTTGAAGCAATTATTGGACTTGTACTCGGGAATTGTTATTGCAACGATTTTAGCAATAATAATGGATAGTTTTAAGATGATAAATAAAATTATTTACCCTTTGCTTGTATTCACTGCAAAACAATTCCAACAATAGCACTCTGCTCCAATTCTTGTTCTTTGGCTTGGTTGATATGACACCAAAAATTGTACTCATCGTTATGACTACAACATTTCCAATAGTCATAAGTATATTAGATGGATTTAGTACATTGTGATGAAGACGCAATTCAACTCTTTAACTTATGAATGCAAGCAGATGGCAAATTTTGTATCATGTCAAAATACCTACTGCTCTTACATATTTTTATGCAGGGCTAAGAGTAAGCGTATCTTATGCTTTTATATCAGCTGTTGTATCTGAATGGCTCGGAGGTTTTGAGGGACTTGGAGTTTTTATGACAAGGGGCAAAAAGGCATTTGATTACGATACTATGTTTCGGGACAATAATTTAGTTTCAGCACATTAGTTTTAATCAGTATGGAACTTGTAAAAGAAGTGATTTATTAAATGGAAATACTTAGAGGAGGATCAAAATGAAAAGAATTAAATTTTTATTGACTGCAATTTTTGCTATTTTTATGTTTGTTGCTTGTGGAGAAAAGAAGAAGCTAAAGCTCCTGTTGGAGCTTAAAAAATTGATTTCTTATTGGACTGGTGCCTAACACAAATCATACAGGTCTTTTATGTTGCTAAGGAAAAAGGATATTTTGCTGAAGAAGGTATTGATTTAGATATCAAACAACCTGCTTTAACGAAAGTACATCAGATTTGGTTATTAAACTAATAAAGCACCTATGGGAGTTTATGTTCCAAGATTATATGGCTTCAAAAACTTGCTAAAGGAGCACCTATAACTGCAATAGCTGCAATAATTGAAAATAGACTACTTCAGAATTATCACAAATAAAGCTATGAATATAAATTCTCCAAAAAGATTTAGAAGGGCATAAATATGGAACTTGGGATATACCTATAGAACTTAGTATGTTGGAATTTATTATGCAAAAGATGGGGAGATTTTTCTAAAATTGTAAAAGTGCTAACACTGATGACAATTCAATCACACCTTTATCAAATGGAGTTTTTGATGCAGCACCTGTTTACTATGCTTGGGATAAAAATTATGGAGATAGTTTAGGAATTGAAAATAATTTCTTCTACGTACAGAGATTATGCACCTGAATTAAATTTCTATTCTCCAGTAATTATTACTAACAATGACTATTTAAAAGAAAATGGAAGATGTTAAAAAGTTTTAGGAGACAATCAAAAGGTTACCAATATGCAATGGAAAAATACTGAAGAAGCTGCTGACATTTTAATTCAAAAATGCACCTGAATTAAAAATAAAAGAGATTTCATTGTTGAATCTCAAAAATATTTAGCAACTCAATATGCAACTGATAAAGATAAATGGGGATATATTGATCCTGCTCGTTGGAATGCTTTCTATAATTGGTTAAATGAAAAAGGTTTAACAAAACTCCTATTCCTGAAAAATACAGGTTTCACAAATGATTACTTGGGAGAATAAATGAAAAACTATATTAGAAATTAAAAGATCTATCTCATTCATTCGGAGAGAATAAAAATTTTGAAAGATATAAATATTCACTTAGAGAAAACGAAAATGGGTTGCCATCGTTGGAACGAGTGGTGCCAGGAAAAACAACCTTATTCAATTTAATTGCTGGTCTTTTGAAAAACAATATGGAGAAATTAAAATTAATGACTCAGATGATTATATCGGAAAAGTTGCATTATATGGTTACAAAAGATTTACTTTTTGAGCATAAGACAATAATTAATAATGTAATTTTACCTTTGATTATTGCAAAAAGTTGATAAAAAGTTGCTCTAGAAGAAGGGCATAAAATTTTAAAACACTTCAATTTAGATATTTATGCTGATAAATATCCAAAGCAATTAAGTGGAGGTATGAGACAGAGGGTTTGCACTCATAAGAACTTATATGTTTATATTTTTCTTGTTGGATGAGGCTTTTTCTGCTCTTGATGCCATAACAAAAAGAATTACATAAGTGGTACTTAGATTTGAAAAGAATTTAATCTTTACTACTCTTTTAATTACTCATGATATAGAGGAAGCAGTTTTAAGTGATAGATATTTATATTTAGGTAATAAACCGGGAGAAATTTTAGGAGAGATTAAAATTGAAATTAAACCCGATGAAGATATAGATTTTCAAAGACTTATTTACAAAAAACAAATTTTAAATATAATGAATATAGAATAGGTTGTGTACTAAAGAATGTTAATGAAAATAGCAATTTAGTATACAACCTTTTATATGATAATTTAGACTCATAAAATTTTCTCAGCATAAAAACAATATTTTTATAAATTTATAATTTTTAAAATATTTAAATAAAGAACATAAAATATTATGATAGAAAAGGCATCTTTACGATGCCTCACTATTGACATAAAATTAATGTCGCATTAAAATTAAAAATATTAATAAATAAATTTTACTATAGAAAATAAAAATTTACAGAAAAACTTCATAGTCTCGGCTTTATTATTTTTCTGCTCTTGATTTTGCTAATATATTCTGGTTCAAGAGTATAAAGATTTGCTTCCTTTATCAAGGGCTAGTCTTACATAAAATTGAAGCTCTTGGAAAAAGAATTATCTTTTGGTAAATGATAGCATTTTCTAAAATTATCTTTTAAATATTTTGATAATTTGTTGCACCATCTCCAACGAAAAATATATTTTTATATCAAAAATCTGGAAATCAAAATCGATAAGTGAAGCATCTCCATAAGTGTTTTTATATTTGAAGTATACTCTTTTTCTTTGCATCGATAAGAGGTATTATTTCTTCTTCATTTTGAGAAGCAATGGCCTCTAAAATATCAAGTTCATTCACAGCAATTAATGGCTTATTTAATGCGCTATGAGAGCTCAGCAAGTCCCTAAAAGCAATTCTAACTCCAGTAAAAGATCCAGGATATATAGTAACAGCAATTTTATCCAATATCATTTATATTCAGATTAGAAAATTTTTAAAAAGATTATCAATTATTAGCATGACAATATTTTGAATGATAGTAACGGATAAACTAGTTTCGGCAACGAGCCCATTCTCACTATCATATATTGAGCAAGCACAAATTTTTGTAGATGTATCAATTCCAAAATTAACATAGCTTAACAACTCTTTCTTTCTTTTCATTTCCAAATATATTTTATTTCAACAAGTCTTTCATCTTCTTTTGTAGTATATTGAAATTTATACGTATATATCTTTTTGCAAATCTTCCTCAATAATATTTGCCTATCTGATAAGAGCAACTCCACCATTGTTGATGTAATCTTCGTAACCGATTTCATAAATTTCTTCTGATGAACAAAGTCTGTAACATCAAAAATGATACAGTGGTAATTTCCTCAGATAAATATTCAAGTACATAGTTGAATGTTGGGCTCTTTTAAATTTTTCTTTGACACCAAATTCTTTTTAGCAAAAGTTTTTGTGAATGTTGTCTTACCTGTTCCTAAATCTCCAATTAAGCTATAACAGTATTTTTCTTTTCGAATAATCAGCTAATGTTAACAAATCTATTTTCATTAAAAGTTAAAACTGCATTTCTGTTTTCCTCTTTTCTATAATTTCTATTTTTCATTAATTTTATTTATTATATTTGTTGTAGACTTTCCTTCAATAAAATTTAATATCACTACTTTTCCACCATAATCTTCAACAATTTTTGTTTCTGGTAAATCTTCTTTTATAATCTCCACCTTTAACATGGACAGATGGTTTCAAACAAGCAATTAAATCTTCTGGAGTATCTTCTCCAAAAATAACAGTGTAGTCAACAGCCTTTTAATCCATCTAAAAACGAAAAGCTCTATCGTATTCAGAATTTATAGAGTCTTGATTCTCCTTTTAATTTTAACAGAAGCATCTGAGTTTCACACCTACCACAAGAATATCTCCCTTGTCTTTTAGCTTCATTTAAATATGTAACATGACCTCTGTGTAAAGATATCAAAAGCAGCCATTTGTAAATACAACTTTTTCCATCTTTTTGCAGTTTCTAAAATTTCTATAGCAAGTTCTTTACTTATATTCATATTTTCCAACCCTTCCATATATATCATCTTATAAAATCATAAATTATTTCAGCAGTCATTCCCCAAATAGCTTCATTCTCATACATATAAATATAAATATGACGACTAGAATTTTTCCAATTATTATCAGAATATTTTTCAGGAAATTATATTTTATATCAAATTTTGCTTTATTGAAAAATTTCAATTTCTTCTTTAGTGGCTCACTATTTATGATCGATGGGTACAGCAATTAGTTTTTCAATCCTCATCTTTACTATAATTTATCTCATTTAAATATATATCCAGTCTACAAAAGATAACATTCGATAATTATTCCTAGACAGTGACAAGCACTCAAACTTTTTCAACATTTTTAATTAAATTTTTAGAAATTTTAATTCTTCAATGGTTTCTCTTATAGCTGTCTCCACGAAAAATTTTTCATCCGTATCATCTCCACCAGGAAATGATATTTCTCCAGCCTGCCTAATATTTTTGCACGTTTCTCAAGCTGAAGCAATCCTTTCCATTTATGTTTGCCACACACATCATAACAGCACTTTCAAAATATCTATCTCTTTAATACTCTAGTATTCATAGTCTCACCTAAAAATATTTTCTACTGTTTATGATATCACAAAGGTATGTTTTAGTAAACGATAAATAAAGATTTAAATTTATATTGATTGAACAATTTTGTTAAACGTGTTATAATTATTAATCAAGAAAAATTAGGATAAGTATGAATATATATCATGAAGACAAAGATTTAATAAAAAGAATTTTTAAAATTGCTAATTCCATCCGTTTTTGATTTTATTAGCTCAAACTAATTTCAACATCAGATGTATGATAGTGGTGTCGTCAGTATGGGGAGCGACAGCTATAGGTTTCGATTGAGTTGAATCGAGACATGCAATGAATGCAACCTTACCAGCACCGGATTGCTGCTGTGCAATAGGACAACTGCACTTTAAGTAGAGCTTATGGAGCATAGAGAGAGAGAGGACGAAAAGCTTGTACAAAGCTATTACATTTCAGTGCCTTTAAGGAATTTTTCTTTGTCTTCTTTATTTCTCTGCAGAACCGATGATAAAAGTATTGGTGGAGCTAAAGATTTAAATTTACAAGATGCTATTCTTTATCAAAAAGTTACATCATTTGGTTTATTTCTTTATCGATAGGTATTGCAACTTTTTATGCTTACAGAGCCTCTCGGTATAAAAATTCCAATGATAGGAAAATCTTTGATACTCGTGATAAATATAATTTTCAACTATCTCTCTCATTTATATTTTAAATGGGAGTCTTTGGGGCAGCTCTTGCAACAACCATAGCAAGATTTTCTGTTGTTGTAATGTGTGTGTTTATTTAATTTTATTAGATGAATGGCTTTCCACTGAACATATGAAATTTTGATTATCAGGATGCTCACAGAATTTTAGTTGGAATACCAGCTGCAGCCGAACAATTAACTCTAAGATTTGGAATGGTAATTTTTGAAATGATGGTAATATCTCTAGGAAATTTGAGTTATGCAGCTCATAAAATTGCGGTAACAGCTGAATCATTTTCATTTAATTTCTGGTTTCGCCTTTCGCCTTTGCAGCAACGGCTCTGGTGAGGTCCAGGAGCTCGATTCTCCTAAGGGGAGCAGCAAAATGGTTACATCTGTACAATCATTGCCACTATGGTAATGTCATCTATGGGACTTTTTATTTTTGTTATGCCAGACTTATTGATTTCCTACCTTCACTCCTCCGAGCCAGCAGTAGTTTCACTCTCAACAACAGCATTGAGACTAGTATCTATATGTCAACCATTTTTGAGCAATATCTCATGGTATTATCTGGATCTTTGAGGGGAGCAGGAGACACAAAATCTGTTTTGGTAATAACATTCTTAGGAATATTTTTAATAAGAATACCAACAACATTTATATATATGTTTTAAGATGGGACTTTCTGGAGCTCGATAGCGATGACCATAGATTTATAGAAGTTCACTATCTTATTATATATTTAGAAGAGGTAAATGGAAATATTTAAAAGGTGTGAGGAGCGGAGAGATGAAAATATAGTTTTACAATTTCTTTAGACTACACGATAAAAATAATATTGCATTCGACTATAGAAAAATTTCAAAAAGATAAAAAGAAAAGTCTAATTGTTACAGAAAATGGAATGGCGAGAGTATTATTTTGCCTATTTAACAAATCGATACTAGATGCTGAGAGATGGTGCAATTTCTTTTGAAAATTTTTGGGAGAATATTTTTATAAACGATAGGAAAAATTTAAAGGATATTAAAAGATGTGTTTTATCTCTTGTTTGAATGAAGATATGAAAAAGAGAATTGAATACCAAATTCATATTTCGAATGTATAGAGATTGCAGATGATGAATTTTTAGATATATAAAACTCCGAGAACGAATTAGATTTCTTTATCTAAGTGGCAAGAAGAAAATTTAATATATATGAAATAAAGAGATTTTGATAAATTATTAATGGTAATAATTATATTCCAGCTGAACCGATTGATGATGTAAAAGAACTTAAATTTTTGATTTACATATATATATGGTATTTTATGCGATATTTGTTGAATTTCCAGAAAATTTTTCTTTTTATTGCTGAGGAATTATATTGTGAAATAGAAATTGTAGTGCAAATGTCTGAAAATGACTTTTAGTAAGGAAAATATAAATTAAATAAAATTATCACCAGAAAGAAAAATAAAATTGAATCTTAAATCATACTCAAATGATTTGGAGCTTTGCTACTTTGGTGAAAGAAAATAAGAATAAAGTGCATCTCAACAGATACCGCTGAAGATAAATATTCGATATTTTCAAATCTAATAAATATATTTGAATGACACAAAATTTTTATCAACAATAGAATCTTATTTAAATATATTGAATGCTATTGATTATAAGAATAATGGTTTATAGATATTTTTGTAGTGAAAGAAAAATATTTTTAAAGCTGCCTTTATGGAATTTTTATGGTTTAGATAATCAAGACTATAACACTTTTGTGGATATAATTTGCAAGATTACAGATATATTTCTTTGAAGATAATGAAGAAAAAATAAATTTGACTATTATTTAAAGGAAAATACAAACCTATCTTTAAATTTAAAAAAAAATATTAAAAAATTTATCAGAAATTGAAAAAATAAAAAAAATAAGTAGAGAATTTAAACACTATGCCTCAAATTTTTTCAACAGCGATAAGATAAAATTTTGTAGAAATAAATTTGATATTTATATATGATAAAATTTATGTGAAATTTTAGGACTTTTAAATTCTAATGGAAAAATATAATCTTTTCAAAATTTTTCTTCAATTTTTAACAAGCGTTAGGAAAAATATTTTTCACTTTATTTTAATTACTTAAATAAAATTACAATTTATTCATCACAAAAAGTCAAACTGAAAATCTTTTTGCTCAAAGATTTTTTTCAATAAATATTCAAACAAAATTTAGAAAGTGTTGTCTGTCCATACAGATAGTCAAAGCTACCTAAGGTTAGAGTAAATAATAATTTGTTTACAGAAAACAAAAGAATTAGTCTTTTGACTAATGAAGAGGAAATATTGATTCAAAATATAGATTTTTCAAAATATTTTTACTTTAAGTGAATTAGAAGTTTTCCATAGCGATGTAGATAATAACACGATTATTCAGCTTTCTTTATTTAAGGAACTAAAAATAAAATACGAATTCGAAGAAAATAAAGAATCTAATTCTAAAAGTGAATTTGTAAAAGCATTGTATGCTAACAAAAATGAAACTGAAAATTTCTATAAAGAAGAGCTAAAATTTAGAGCTTTTTAAAGGAAAAAGTGATTTTGAAAAATAGTAAATTAATAATAGGAGCTTTTATGATTATATAGACTTGGCAAGTAATGAAACTTTTCTTTTTAGATAAAATTTGTGGGCTGGGATAGTAAAAGATGAAAGCGCAAGGTTGTAGCTGGAATATCAAGTAGTTTATTAGGTAAGATAGTTCATAAGACTATGGAAGAAATTTTTAGAGATAAATGGAAAGAAATTTTAAATCTAAAATCTTTAATTAGTTTCCTGAAGAAATAAGAGATTATTTGAAAAAAAATATGGAAAAAGAAAAAATTAAAAAGAGAAAATTTTATGAAGAATATATAGAAAATATTTTTATTCCTAGATTTTCAATAAATATAGAAAATTTTTAAAATATTATACGAAGAATTAAAAGATAAAAATAACTAGAATTGAAGCTGAAAAGGAGAAAAGAAGCAAGAAAAGAAATCTTTATTTTGTTTTACGAGAGAATTGAAGTATATTTAAATGGAGTTGATTTAATCATAGAAACTGAAATCAAAGATATATTTTGCAGATTTGGCATTCGGAAATGCTAATTCAAAAACAATTAGAATTTTATGCTGTAATGTTTTATGGAAAAGATAATGATATAGCTGATATGAATGAAATTTATCTGTATAAAAGCTTCGTAATTTATGGAATGACAAAGAAAACCGA
>BNJT01002899.1_pt1 | contig 30530 bp, 46 predicted proteins | sample 8540491 | NCBI WGS metagenome assembly BNJT01 (sample SAMD00202455, study PRJDB9452) | human saliva metagenome | host: Homo sapiens | reverse complement strand
CACAATCTTCATCTATTAATTTTATTTTTATTATCTTTTGTGTATTCATGTTTGAAATCATATTTTTCTAAAATTTCTTTTTCTTCTTCTGTTATATGAGAAAAATAAGTTCTAATCTTTTTCATAGGCATCAAAATCATCTTCATTACTTATGTTATCCCTCGTTTTCATCTTCTAAATAAACATCATATCTTGCATCCATATTTCCACCTCAACTTCAATTTTTAAGAATTTATAAAATAAGTTAATGATTTTTCTAAATAATATCTCTGTAACGAGTGTACTATTTTCTTCATCAAAGCCACAATAAGCTTTCATCATCATTTAACCATAATATATTGAAACAAGCATAATAATAAAGGTGCGGAAATGAGGTGTTGTTATTTCTAATCGTGCGACTCCTTATCACTTTCAAAAATCTAAAATATGTAATAATCTTCATCACATTCGCATTATATCTGATATTATATCTATTTTATATTATTTTCTTTTAAGTTTTTCTGTGTTTCAATCATTTTTACAACTTCTTTATTTTCAAAAATTTTTCTTGCTCTTTTACTTCCATATCTTCACCTCATCTTACATAATTTTGATTTCTTCACTAAATTTTTAACTCTCTTTCATCTTTATCTAAAACGTTATGAAATAGTAATAATCTGTTAAAGAAGTTATTAGATTTTGAGATTTGAAAAATAAATTTATAATTTTTCTGGAAACCAAAACGTCTCTAAAACTCATTTTAAAATCATTTCTAAAATATCTTTATCTTTGTTTGAAAAATTTCTTTTTATCTAAAAAGCCTTTCTTCTAAGTTTTTGATAGAATATAGTGGAGTTTTTCTGAATTAAAAAATCAAAAACCCATTTTTCAAAAATCTAAATTTATAAACTACATCTGTCCATTTTATATAATCTAAGTAAAAATTTTAAATATCTATTTTCATTTACTATATAAGGAATTTTCTCTTTATTCATTTCAAGAAAGGCTACAATAATATTGATTAGCTTGTTCTTCATTTTAAGATATTTTCTATCACATCTAAAACATACGTTTTCATTATTATCCATATTCTACTCACATTTTTACTCTTTTATCTCTATATTTTCTTAAAGTAAATATAATTGAAAATTTACATCTTTTATATTCTTTTATTTTTAGCTATCTCTAATAATTCATTCAAAAATATCTTTATTATAAATAGTTGATAAAAGCCTTAGATAATGCTATTCTATATTCATCTGTTTTAGCTTTATAAAATTTCTTTTATCAGTTTTTCAGAAGCTTTTTATAATGCATGCTATAAGCTAAATGTGTTTTTATATTTTCATCTTCTATTTTTGAAAGATAGTTTTAATATAATTGGAACTATCTTTTTATCTTTTTCTGTTATTAACACTAATTCATATATAGTAAAAAAGTTTATGTCCTATCTTTTCTAAATCTTTTAAAAATCTTCTTTAAATTTATTATTGTTATAAGGATCTTTTGCATATATTATTCTTCCAGTTTTCAATAATATGAAATTTTTCATTTTTGGATTTTGATACTCATCTATCTTTTTAAAAAATATTTCCAAATAAAACTCATTGGCATCAATATAACTTACTCCCTTGTTGAGATAAATTTAATATTTTCATTTTCATATTTTCTTTTGTTGATATTCTAAATCCCAAGTAGTATCCCAAGAAATTTCTATTGGATCCTATTCTCCTAAAAATAATATCTGGTATACACAAGAATGGTCTATATAGAAGCCAACGATGTGCTCTTTGCCAATCATAAAAAAGGCTCAGATATACTGATTATTTTTCTATTTCTTCATCACTTTCATCATCTTCATAATCATCTTTTAACCAATAAAAATATTTCTCTTTAATATTGTCTATAGTTTCAAAAATTGTTTTTCCTCTACATCTTCATAAGGCAAAAACTCTTCTTTCATAATATCTTCTAAATAATTATCAAAAAGTAATTATAAATATGAAAAATATATCCTACATCTATTCTTAGTTTATCATCTTCATAAAATTGACTTATATTAACTCCATCTACCCAAATTTCTAATATATAATTTAAAATATGAAGCTTTTTGGATAGTAAATGATCTTAATTCAAATTTTCCCATTAATTCTTATTTTCCTTTTTATTATCTTTTTCATAAACCTTTCCTTCAACGAAAATATTTCTCTTTTATAGTCCCACTATTATAAACATAAGTCCAACCATCTGGTTTTTCCATTTTTCTGAAGTCCTCTACTTCAAGTTTTCCACTCTATAGTAATCTCTTAACTCTTCCAACTTATCATTTTTATAAAAAGCTTCTATTTCTAATACTCCATTTTTCATAATATTGTAAAAAGCCCCTTCTTTTATTCCATTTTATTTCTACACTATATTTTAAATTTCCATTTTTATAAAAAGGTAGTCCCATCTTCTATTCCATTTCTAAATGAAGTTTCATTCTCTATTTTTCCATCTTTAGAATAATCTTCCAAATCCCTCTCTAGTTTACCATTTTTATAGAAGGTTTTATCTCTAGTACCCATTCTCATAATATTGCTTAAAAGCCCCATCTTCTATTCCATTTTAAAACTAATTTCAACAATTATTTTTCCATTCTTAGAATATTGTTTTTCTATCCCATCTCTTACTTCATCTTTGCATGGAACCTCTGCCACTAACTTTTCCATCAAGAGAATACATCTTCTATACCAGTCTTTTTATTATTTTAAAAATTGAATCTGATTTTAAAAGTTCCATCTTCATAATATGATTTAGCTACTCCATTTTTGAGCTCCATTACAATAGTCCATTCTATTTTTCACATTTCCATTTTTGCAGCACTTTATCAAACCACATTATATGGTATCATTTTTAGAATATATTGTTCCATTTCTTATTTTCAGAATCAATATATTTAATTTCTCTCTCTGCCTAAGCTATTAAAAGTATTCAACATATTAAAAGTAAATAAAATACAAAATCTCAAATCCTCATAATCTCTCTCCATAATTTTATAATTTTTACTGCTAGTAACTGAATTTCATCTAAATATATTTCAGAATTTTTGTAAAAATTCCCATATTTATCAATTTCTTTCATCTTTATTTTATTATCCTCTAAGTCAGTTATAATTCAACTTTTTGTTTCAAAAGAAAATCTGCATTATCTATAAAAACAAGGAATTTATTTTCTAAACATTTTCTTAAAATTTCTATAATATCAAAATCTTTTTAAAATCAATTAAGTCTTTGAAATTTTTCTTTTTGTAACATCTAATTTAACTTCTATTTTAGAAATATATCTATCATATTTTTAGGAATAATATTTATTTTGAGCAATATCGTAAAATTCTTCCTTTTCTGATTAGGTGATCTTCATTATAGGATAAATCATATGCCTATATTCCTCATCATCTTTTGTAGTAATAGCTTTTTGAACTTTTATATTCTTCTCTTTCAATGAAATTAGATATTTTTGTTCTTTTAAATAGTCTTTTGTTATGACTTCTTCTGATGTGATATTCTCATTATCATTCAATATTTGAAAGCTAAAAATAGTCCTCCGCCTTTTTCAATTCAAATAAACTTCTTCAACACTTCCATCAGCTAATTCAACAGAAACTTTTATCCTATTTTTATTAATTCTTGGAAAATATATCTTTATTTTCCTTATTAAATTTAAAATTTCTCTTTGATCAATATAGTCTGATTTCAATATTCTTTTTATTGAATCACTGAAAACTTTTATTCCATCTTCTTTAAAATTTATGTCATAAGAAAAGAAAGAGTAGATATTTTGAATCTATTTTTAAAATTTTTTCCAACTGTAAAAGCAGGAATCTTCAAAATGATATACTCCTATTATTTGTCCTAATTTCATATCTTTTTAATATCTCTTCCATTTTGTCACCTTCTTTACTTTTTATTTATATCATTGTATTATTTGAAATATAATAAGTTTCAGATTAAAAACAGATAGACTAATCTAATAATCTATCTGTTTTAAACTTATTTTACATATTTTTAAATTCTCCATAGCCTCTTCATCCATTTTATCATAAGGAATGAAATCTCAATGAAGTCCATTGATACAGTATCTAAGTCCACCTTCAGCTCTTGGACCATCTTCAAAAACATGTCCTAAAATGTGCTTTTCCAGCCTCACTTCTTACTTCAACTCCTACTCATACCATGAGAATTATCTTGTTTGTAATTTTACTACTTCTGTTGCAATAGGTTTAGTGAAACTCTAGCCAACCACAACCTGCATCATATTTATCCTTTGAACTAAATAATGGTTCTCCTGTTGTTATATCCACATAGATACCATCTTCTTGATTCTTATCATATTCATGAGTAAAAGCTCTTCTGTTGCTGCATTTTGGTGTAACTTGATATTCTAAATCAGTCAATTTCTCTTTTAAAAACTTCATCACTTGGCTTTTTGATACTTTTTCATCTATTATTGCCTCATTTGCCTTATTTAAATTAATATGGCAATATCCATTAGGATTTTTCTCTTAAGTAATCTTGATGTTCCTCTTCCGGCCTTATCGAATCTTTTTTAACTTTTCAACTTCAATTACAATAGGTCTAGAATATTTCTTTTGTTCTCTTTATAGCATTTATATGATTTGTTTATCTTCATCATTTTGATAATAGATACCTGTTCTGTATTGAATCTTCTATCATTTCTCTGCTTATTTACAGAAGCGACTCATTATTCTAAAAATAATATTTTTAATAAAAGTATCTAAAGATACTTTTGAAGAATCATAAGTTGTATGTACTGTCTCAGCATGTCCTGAGTTATTGCAAACATTTTCTATATGTTGGGTTGTCAAAAGAACCATTTGCATAACCAGAAACTGAGTCTATAACTCCATCTATTCTAGCAAAATATTCTTCCACTCTCCCAGAAGCAACCACCAGCTAAATATATTTCTTTTTATATTTTCTTTTATTAACATTATTTACAGTAGTATTTTTGCTTTCTTCCATAACTTCATTTTCTCCTTTTCCTTCGTAATAGTCCCTTGATTTGTCCATTACTTATATGACCAACAATTACATTATCTATTTTTAAATCTTTATATATAATTGCTGATGTTGGTAAAGCTCTTATTTTAAATATTTGCAATAATTCTTCCATCTGTGTCTATAGTACTTTTAATGTTTTTGTAACCCTAAACTATCATACCATTCTTTGAATTTAGCAGGATTTTTTCTCCATTTATTCCTGGAAAAACAACAGTTATTACTTCAAAAATTACTATTATTTTCACCTGCTAACTCTGTCTAATTCTTCTAGACCTATAAACAAGTTGGACACCATGAAGCCCAAAATTTAATATAGATATTTTTCCTCTTGAAAAATGTATAATCATTTCCATTCATATCTACTAATTGTATACTTTCTAACAAGTCTTTCTCAGCCTCTGTTTCCTTACTTACATTACGACTAAGCATTTTAGCAAAAACAAATGTTCCAATCAAAAATATAAAAATTAAAGGTAAAATAAATTTTTCATTTTGACTTCCTTTCAAATATTCTGTTAAACAGTTAAAAATATATTAAGCTTGTCAAAAATTAAAAAGAAATCCCATTACTATAATTAAGAAACCACCTATTTTTAATAAGAGGTAAATGTTTTTAATAAAAGACATTTTCTTAAATAGTGTTTTTGAAGCTAATGAGAATATTACAAATGGTGTTGCCATTCCCAATAGATATAGAAACATTAATATTACATCATTTCCTGTATCTCCTGATGAACCAGCTAAGATTAATATCGAAGCTAGTATTGTGTCCAACACAAGGAGTCCAACCAAGACTAAAAAGTTAAACCTCAGAGTGAAAGTTGAGAATAAGCTTTTGTTCTTCTCCTTCATAATTCATAACTTTAGTTTTTCCCAAAAATTTTAATTTTAAAAACATCCATTTGGAAAAAGTCCTAAAATTACAACCAAAATTCCCTCCTATAACTCTTACCTTACTGTTAAGAAATAGTTCTCCAATCAAACCCTTGCTCCAAAAACCCAAAACTATATAGGTAACTGAAAGTCCTAAAACAAATGCTAGAGTCTTACTTACTGATTTCTTCTCACCATTACTTAGAATTGAAATGCATACTTGAATAATCGGAAATATACATGGTGAAAAAAAGAAGCAATCCCTCTAAATACGCTGTGCTATATGCAACTTCTGTGTAAACCTGAACCTCCCACGACTCAGCATTATCTCTCCTACATGTTAAGGAGCTTAGCCAAGTGTCGCAGGGTTCCAAAAATCTTTAAAAATCTTTAAAAATTTTCTAAGAAGTTTGATAGCTTTTTACACTACCCTTTTTATTCTTTTAGGTGTGTTCAGCTCACCTCATTGTATAGGACACTTAAGTCCACAACTTTACTTTTTTCTTAGAATATTTAATGCTCCATTACAATCTAGCATTTATAAGTTTACCTGCGCTTGTTTTGATATAGTCCTCTTTTTATTCTTTTTCCACTGAATATATATTCTTGTAGATTTTCTTTATCATATATTGAATTTCATCTCCATCAAAGAAACTTGCTTTTGATGTATAACTCCTTCTTGTAGTTTTAAATTTATTCCATATAGTTTACATAGATATATTAATTTTATCTCTTAATTTTCCATATGGTATATTTACAAAAGTTCTGATTATTTATACTTCAATATTTGAATTTCTTTTGAAAATCTCTCATTATATCCTAGAACTAGTTTTCCTATATCATTATTAAGACAATAATTTACAATTGTTCTTGTTGCTTTTGAAAGATAATCATTTATACGATTATTTCTCTTTCTAGTTATTCTCTTTTGTCTTAATGTTGTGCGCTCAATCTTTTGCTTATCTTTTATACTTTGTAATTTTGCATTTATCTTATTATAGTATTGATTTATTGATTTTAATTTTCTACCATCTATTATGAATGAAGCTCCAGTATTTGTAACTACAAGTGCAAAAGATTATCTATACCTAAAATCAATTCCTAGTACATTTTCTTTATTTTAATTCCCTTTGAACTTTCTTTCTATCTCATAAGTATATTGAATTTCAGTACCTAGAATGTTGTTTTGGTATTATTCTAATCTCTTTTATCTTCTTGTCTTTTTAATACTGATGGTAGCTTTTATCTGTGATTTCCTGATGACCTTTTCTAAATGAATTTGAATAAGGAACTATCAGCATATCATCTTTTAATCTAACAAAAACCTATAACAAGAGTTGTAAAACCATCTTTATCAAGATAATTAGGTAATTTTTATTTTACCATTATATTGATCTATTCTTAGCAAGTTTTTAAAAAGTGCAAAGAATGATTTGAAAACTTTCATCTACTTCTTTCAAAAATTTGTTGAGCCATATTAGAATTTAACTTTGTAATTCTCACTATTTTTTAAGCATTTTATAGTTTTCATTATAGCTTAAAATACTTTTTATTTTTAAAAATAGTGTTGTTCAACATTATATATAGCTTGATTCTTAAAATTCTTAGCTATATGGCACAAATATTTTTAAATTTTCTAAACTCTTTTTTGCTAAGATGTTTTTACTTGTTGTTTTAATGTTAAAACATATATAATCACCTCCTTTTTCACTCAGAGATATTATACTATATATTCTACATTTTTATCCATTAAAAAGTAATATTTTTTATTTATTTTTAACCATTTTTAAAGTTTTTAAAACCCCACAACAGTGGGAAGTGTCAGTTCACATAAGTGCGCTACTACTTATGTACAGTTCTCTTTTATGAACTTCTTGTTATTCTCTAAATCAAAGCACAGACTATATCTTATCCATAGTGTATCTCAACACCTTAGGCGAAACCACTCAATACCAATCGCTTGTATTGTACTCCCCTCACGAGGGATAGTCGTTGAACTTTCCTTTTCAGGCTTAGCTGCTGATTGTCTATTACCATAATGTTTAGATTTAACCTGCACCATCTAGTATATTTTTCTGCTTTTCGCCACCATCACACTTCATACCATATTCTCACCTTAGGTATTATGTTGTGGCTATACTAGCTTTAAGAGTCTCAGCAACTCAGTTTCTTTGTTGCACTGGTTTTGCTCCGTGTCTACATACAAGTTTCCCATATGCTTACTAAAAATCTTCGTGCAATTCATACTCTACGAGTACATGTCTCATGACTAACACCCTACGAGTGCTAGAGTCACGAGTGTTCTTGCACTATTTAATAAATTCCCTTTCTAAAAATTCTTAATTAATATTTTACTACATTCTTATTATATACCTTTTTATTTAAAAAGTATACTAGAAAAGTTTAGTAAATAAAAATAATTTATTCAAATAAAAAGACTGCTACAAATTAATGATAAAAACTCACTAACTTGCAACAGCTTTTTTTAGGGAAATAATAATCTATATACACTAGGGTTTAGTGTTAAAATTTTATTGGTAGATTAGAATATAACTCTTAGTCCTACTCCAGCTCTGACATTATGTCCTTCAGTATCATAACCTATGTTAGCTGTTACTCCTATTCTTTGGTTATCCCAACCAATATTAAGGTCAGTTTTAACATTTCCTGTTCTATCTTCTTTTTTTCTCCTCTGATATTGAAGTAATCTAGCATCTGTATCCAGCTACTTTAGCTTTATTTTTGCCATTAGCTACTCTTTCCTAATTCATTTTCATAAGCTCACTCAACAGCAACTTTTATTGCACTAGTTCCAAAATGATGTCTGTAAGCAAGTTCAGTTCCTATTTCAGGTTTTTACTGAGAAAATAGTCATTAGCTTTAACTTCTAATTTTCATTTCACCAGATTTTTTTCTCTTATCTTAGACACTCTTCCATATTCTAAACCTAGAGCTGCATAAGGTCTTACTGAGAAAGCCTTCGCTCAATCTAAATTCTTTTTGATATTTCATTCTTTACACCCTAGTCCATAAGTATGGTATCTTCCTTTTGCATTAAAAAAACTTCATCAACTACTAAGAATCTTCTGTTCATCTTGTTATATCCTGCAAAGATATCTCCAGATATTGTCCAATTCAAGCTGTTGTTATGATCAAATGGTACTGACTTAAATAATCCAAGTTTTTCCTTTGTAACATTTCTTCCTTAGAATTTTCCAATATCTTTTAAATCTAAATGTATTATGAACTATACCTGTATACCAACCTACAGATTCTCCAAGTCTTACAGTTTCATCTTCATGAACATAAGCTACTCCATAAGCATTATTTGTATAGTCAATTACTCCTGCAGTATTAGTGTTGTATTCACCTTTTACACCAAAAGTTTTAATCTTATTAGAATCCTTTACTTGGATTGCTCCATTCACTTCTTAAATAGTTAAATTCTTTATCTAAAATATTACCAGTTGCTTCTATTCTTTGTTGAGTATTAGCATATTGATGACCTTTCATTTCATCTACTGCCTGTACAAATAGCTTTTGTTCAATCTCGTTAAGTCCTAGTTTATTTATCTTTTTAAACAATTCTCTTTCTCTTGTTCCTTCTTTTTCAACACCATATCTTTGTTCCAACCCATCCATAAAATTATAGGTGTCTTTTTTTCTTTTTGCAAATGTTGTATAAGGTCTTTTAGATAAATATAATTTTGCTATTGTCAAATCAGCATTTTTGAGTAGCCGTTGCTATCCAAGTCAAATTACTTGAATTCATTAAAAATTCAACTTTTTCCACCCCCTGCTGAACTTACATCTCTTATCACATCATTATATGGATTTAATATATTTTGGTCCTATCTCAATATCTTTTTTTCAGTTGTGTACTCAGATGCTTCAGTTCCAAATATTAAATTTACTGCTTTCAAGTTTGTTAATTTATCTAAACCTTGAATAGGATTTGTATAGTTTATTCCTGATGTATCCACATACATTCCTATTTCTGAACCTCTCGACATATTTGGTATACTTGAAAGTCTGCTACTTAAATCCAAAGTTGTATCTCCTACTGTTAGTTTTTTTGCATTTGGAGAAGCTATATTTGTATCAATAGCAATAGGTTTTTACTGCTGTTCCATTTCTAATAACAGTTGCTGTTGATGATCCACCGCTAGGATCTATTTTCACTTCTATTTCAATTCCTTTTTGCTCTTTTTGTCGTGTCATTTTTGACTTGCTGTATCTGTTTCTTTTTGCATTGTCTCCAGATACAGTTATACTTCCACCATGATTTTCATAATTTTGTGTATTAACATAGTAGTATCCTGTGGCATTTGGAGAATCTATAGTAACTTGACCATAATTCTTAAATATAGATCCATTTAATGCAACTACTCCCTTTTATTCCATCATTTGTTGCATTAGGGACACTTTTTTTATTGTTCCATAATTTTTCACCTATTGCACCTTGATCTAAATACATTCCAACAGTGTTTTTTTCCACTTAAATTAATTGTTCCATAATTTTTTTGCAGTAGAACCATTACCAACAGCATACATTCCTATACTTTCACTTTTTTTAATACATCTATTGTTCCATAATTCACAATATTTCCTGTATTTTTTTAATATCTTATTCTCTTCATCGTAATATCCAGCTGCCATCCCTATTCCATAAAAGTTTGTTTGCACTGTCAGTTCCATTCACGATTATTCTTGGTCTTATTCCTAATCCTGTATCTCCATTTACTGCTGTTCCACCTGTACTATATATACCTACATTTCCTACTCCTGAAGCAAAAATTAATATCAGCTAAATTTTTTTATATTTCCTGCTGAATATAGTCCATAGTTTCCACTTCCTGTTGATAATAATTGTGTACGATTTGTCATTGTTCCAGTTTTATCTGAATAAGCAAACACAGAATCATTTCCTAATGTAACTGTACCATTATTAGTTGTTAAATTATGTCCTGTTCCCTTTATTACAAATCCATAAGAAGCATCTCCTATTACCATAGAATTTGTACTTGCTATAGTTTGATTCGCTCCTGATGTAAATACTCCTACTGCCTTGTTTGTACTAACTGTTAATGTTCCAGCTGTCAGTAAAACATTTCCTCCTTGTGAAAAAAATTCCTATACCATTATTACCAACTGATATATTTCCATTTGTATGATTTATTCCATAACCATATAGGGGCTATTGAATTATCTCCAACTGATATACTTCCTGTATTAGTAATATTATTTGCTGTTTTTTTACATATATTCCTACATTGCCTTTATCTAAAATACTTGCATTTCCCTAATGTTATATTTCCATTATTAATTACATTAGTATTGTTATCTGCAACTATTCCAAATTCTACTGCATTAGATTTTCCTGTGATGTCTCCTGTATTAGTAAAGTTTCCTCCACCATTAGCAAAAAAACTCCTACCATACCCACTGTTGTATTGGTACTGTTATTTAAATTAATATTTAGGTTATTAGTTGCATTTGATCCAGAATATAGAGTCGCTATTCCACTTCCTGTTCTACTTCCAGAATATTTATAATTTAATGTTTTTGCATTTCCTACTGTTGAGCTTCCTTTTGTATAAATTCCTACTCCATTGTCGCCAGTTTCTATACCATAGTTAGTACCTAAAAGTTACTTTACTGTCCTCAGCATAGATTCCAAAAACCATTTGTTCCAACTTTTTATATCTGAATTTCCTGTACCAGATATATCTATTTCTCCACCAACTCCTGAACCACTCTTTAATGCAATTCCAATACTATTGTTCCCTAAACTCAATGGTTTAGTGTTAGTTATTGTTACATCTGACTGAGCTGCTCCATTATTATTTTCTGCATAAATTCCTGTTGAATTAACACCAGAAATATTTATTGTACCTTCATTTACAATTTCAACTTTTCCATTTCCATAAGTTATAGCTGGTGTAGTATTTCCTTTTCCTAATCCTGCTATTCCTGTTCCACTTCCTATAACTGTGACTGTTCCTTTATTTATAATTTTACTTCCATTAGTACCATAAAGTCCAGCACCGTTATCTATTTCAACAATTCCTGTTGTATCATTTAAAATTTGTCCATAACTAACATTTATTCCTGCTACACCTGATGTTGTTCCACCTGTTATATTAACAGTTCCTTTATTTATATATCCAGATTCAGTATTAGAAGCTGCTCCAGAATTTGAACCCATAGAAAGTCCTTTACCATTTCCTGTAATAGTTTTTCCCAGAATTTATTGTAACTAATTCTCTTTCCATTAAAATACTATTAAATTGATCAGAATTATCTGCTAAATTTACATTACTATTAACAGTCAATTTCCCTTCTACTAATGTAGTTTTAAATGATTTTCCATTTGTATTTAAAGCTCCAAATTTAGGTATTGCTAAAAGTCCATTAGTAAATGTTGTTAAACCACTATTCCCTGCCCAAGTAAGATCTAGATTTTTTTAAATATTCCCAGATTTACCCCTGTCTTTCATTAATTTAACTTTTTACATTACTCATTCCTTGATATTTATTAGTTCCACCAGTGCAGTTGTATAATCACTATCTTCACCAGTAAACAAGAACTCCATCATACATTTCTATATTTGGTAGCAGCTCCGTTTTTAAAGATAATTTTTTTCCACTATTTTCTACATTGAAAGGTGTTACACCATCATGGTCATTTTGGGATAATCCTCTCGCTAAACTATTATCTTTATTTACAATAGTTCCTCCATTAAATTCTACTATTCCTCCATTAGTAGCAAACAATCCTCCTCCTGTACCTGTGTTGATAACATTATCTGTTTCCATTCAAAGAAACTTTTGTATTTACTCCATCTGCTAATGCAGCTAATCCGTTGATAGTTGCATTTCCACCCACAGTTATTTTTTTCCACCATTTTTAGTATAGGCTCCTATATTTTGATATTTTTTTCACTAAGTGTTATTACATTCTCATCTTGTGCCTTTAATATTAGAACTTATATCCACAGTTCCTGTTTCAGCATAAGCAAGAACTGATTTATATCCTCTTGCTTCTGCATCTTTTTTTTCACAGTTATTTTTTTCCACCATCTTTTTGCAAAAAAAGCTACTCCTTCTTTACTAACCATATGTAATTTTTTTATCAACTATAATTTCTGTTGGTTTATTTCTCTAAACCAGTTCCTGTTAATCCTGTCCCGTTAGCAGTCCATTTTCCTTCAGCATAGGTTATAATAGTTTTTCGTTCCTGTATTTGCTTCCACTGTATTTATTCCATTTACTCCATCAGAAAAAAATCACTTTGTGTCCCTCTTGTATATCAATAACTGTTCCATTTTTTTGCTAAAAAAACATAAATCCATTCTTTGCATACTTTTCCAAAAAGTAATATTAAATTTATCAAAGTTTAAATTATGAATAGGGTCTTTTTCAAGGAAGTTAAGATAAGGTTTAGTCGTACTTGCATCAGTAACATTATATCTTACACTACTTTTTTTGCCAAACTGTCATAATCTACTCCTTGTCTTTGTCCAGAAATAGCATATACCCCAACACTTCCATCCACTGTTGTAGATGTATATCCAACTTTATTTAGTCTACCTGCTTCTTTTTTTGCACTGTGCTTGAATCAAAAGCTAATTTACTTCCTATATCAAAATATAACTCAAAATATCCTTGGTGTATTCCTTTATTATGTGCGATATTATCATTTTTTGTATTAAAGAATATTCCAACATTTTCATCTCCATAAAATTTCATTGGTTTATCTGCTGATAATTTTATATAAGGTATATACTTATCTAAACTTCCTTCTCCTTGGTTTCCTCCATTTACATAATTGGGATATTCCACAGCAATATATTTTGATTTATCAGGAACCCAAGTTAAAACAGAAAAACCTATATTGGATGCTCCATCGAAAACTATTTCTCCTTTATTTTCAATTCTTAATCCTCCAGCATAATTCTTCATAGCGTAAACTGTGTTGTCTTTTGTTCCAACATGGATGCTAGCGTTTCCTATAAGCGATGTTGAAAATTTCCCACCACTAAAAATATCTAGAATCTTGGTATGCACCATCACCTTTACCTTGTATATTAAAAACCGTGTTGTTATCTTCTAATATATTTACAGTTACATCTTCCATTTTTACACTTCCACCTCTAAATGCTTCTGCATTAATAAAGGCAGCTCTATTATATAAGTTAACTGTTACATTTTTTATATAAACATCTCCTACTAAATGGAATGCTGCAGTTCCAGTTCCTTTTCCACTTATAAAACCAACTCCCTGAGCAGTTGGTGTGTTATCTCTACCTCTAACATAGAATGTTCCACCTGTTATCTTATTTCCAGGTCTTCCTGACCATCTACCATCGTATGAGTTAATTATAGTTTGATGTCTTTTATCATAATCTTTACTTGAAGTAAAATTTGTAGCATTATAAACTGTTGTATCCTGTGAAGCTCCTGAAAAATCCAGAACCTTCAAATGGTATACCATCTGGTTTTACTCCCGACCAAAATACTCCTCCAGTAATATCAATATTCTGCATCATTGGACGACGTGCTTCTTTCCATACAGGTCTACTTTCATCATTAATATGAGCTGCTGCTATTGATACTCCCTCTAACCACCCCCAAAAAAATCTGAAAATGGACTTGCATTTGGATTTACTATACTAATATCCATATCTGGTACATTTACACTTGATATTTGTATGGCTTTTTGGTGAACTCAATGTTAGCCCCAATGCTCGTGAACTAGGTGCTGTTACTGTTGGTAATTGTAACTTAGGTGGTTCTTTATCTATTAATTTAGGCCTTATAGCTGCATTTACTATTATTTTAGATTTTTTTCTTCTTCTTCTATTGATAAATCTGTTAACCCGTATTTTACACTTGAACTTGGAGCCTCACTTGCAGGATATACAAATCTTTTCATTGTGTTGTCTCTTTGAAGATTATAAATTTCAGCTTTTTTTATCTCCTCTGCCTTTTATATGCAGAACCCCAATTATCATAAAAAAATAATTAGCTCCAAACTGCCATGATGACCAAGGTGATTTTACTACTTGATTTCCTTGTTCCATAAGTTGAATTAATTCTAATCTTAATCCATCTATTTCTTTTTTTGATTTTCTCTTCTTGCTGTATCTATCTTATTTTGTAAATTTCCAACTGAGTTTCTTAGATTTTCTTTGCTTGTATTTATTTCTTCAGTTGTAGGTGTTGAAGTTTTTTTCTATATCTGATGAAAGTTTAGCGAACATAGGCAAACTTGCACTATTGTCTGCACTAGCTACTAAAAACAGTCTTTTTCATTTTTTTACAATTGTAGTTTTCTCTATATCAGTTTTTTTGGTGTAGCAAAAAAATTGCTATACAAATCATTGGCTCCAAATTGCATACTTGTCCAAGAAGCTTTTAAGTTTTTTTGTGTTTTTTTGTGTTATTGTCTTTTTTTCTTTAAGTTGAGATTTTCCTTTTTTTACATCTATTAAAAATATCCTTTTTGTTTTTTTTCTGTTTCTTGTATCATATTGTCATCAGAAAATGCACTTGTCCCTTCATTAAAAAAAGTACAGCAAGTCCAACTGAATATTTTTACATTTTCATATCTTTTTAGCTATTGATCGTAAGTTTTTTTCTACATTATATAAATTGTTATTCATATAATCTACCCCCCATTTTCTTTTTTTATATATCAATATTTATACCCAATTTTATCATTTTTTTATTTTTTTGGTCAATTTTTTTATATAATATTTCTTTAAAATTTTTTTAACAATAGCAATATTCCTTCTTCTATTTCCTTATTTGTTAAATTAGCATAACCTAAAAAGAAAATATGAATTTTCTCTATATATTTCTTCTATATTGTATTCTTCTAAACTATATAATTTTTAAAGAATTTTCTAAACACTCATTTAAAAAAATAACTTCTCATTAATTTTTTTGATTCAATTTAATTACCATATGTAAACCTGCATCTGCTCCTTGTATTTGAATCTCTTTATTCAATATCTTAGAAGAGTAAGCTTTTAATGGTATTTACAAGAAATTCTCTTTTTCTTCTTGTAAAGAGTTCTCATTTTATTTATATGTTTTAACAAAAATAGCCATCTTTTATAAATCTATAGAGAATTTTTTTGATTTAAAAGTTGGTACGGGACATATAAAATATGGTAATTCCTTTGATAGATATTTAAAAAGTGCCTTAGGTAAAAACCAAGTAACTTACACGAATTGCAGGACTAATTGATTTTGAAAAACTTCCTAAATAAATAACTTTATCATTGATATCATTTGCCTTCAATGCTGGAATAGGTCTACCAGTATACTTAAATTCACTGTCATAGTCATCTTCCACTATATAACGGTCAGGATTTTTCATTTGCCCAATTTAAAAAGTTCAGTTCTTCTACTGATACTCATAATTGCTCCCGTTGGAAATTGGTGTGAAGGAGTAACGTAGGCTATATTGACATCATATTTCTTTAAATCATCAATTACAATTCCATTTTCATCAAGAGAAATAGCTTTAAAACTGATATTATTTGTTAAAAAAATAATTCTTTAAACATCTTATGGCAAGGGATTTTTCTAAACCATAAATTTTTATTGTTAAATAGCTTAAATATTATATAGAACAAATACTCCGTACCTGAGCTAATAACTACTTGTTCAGCATCTACCTTAAAGCCTCTCGATTGAGACAGATATTCACAGATACTTTTTCTCAATAATAAATCCCCTTGTATATGCCCTTGAAATAACAAATCCTCATTCTCTTCATCATAAACATCTTTAGTAATTCTTTTTAAAAAAATTGTTCTAGCTAAACTTTTTCTTATCCACTCCTGAATATGAAAAAAATCATAGTGTATTTTCTCTTTTTCTTTAAATTTTGCCTTATTTTCAACTTTAACATTCTGTATAATTAGATTTTCTATATCAGAAACAAAATAACCTTTTCTTTCAATAGAAAAAAATATAGCCCTCCTCCAATAAAAGATAAAGAGCATTTTTGAATTGTGTTTTTGACTGATGTTATAGTAGTCAATAAAAATCTTTCTTTGAAGGTAATTTTTTTCATTTGCCTTTAAAAATTTTAGTTTGAATTAAATTTTTTTATCTCAGTATATATTTGTATATATAGAGGAATTTTTTTGATTTATTATCTAAATTTAAAATAATCATAGCTGACTCCATAAAAAAAGTTTTATTCTGGTACTTTATATAATGTCAGTATACAGTTATACTATAAAAAAAGTCAAATACAAGTTATATTACATGAGGAGGCACAAAAAAATGGATACAAGATTTAATGGTGGAGTTATTATGGATGTTACATCTAAGGAACAAGCAATTATTGCAGAAGAAGCAGGAGCAGTTGCTGTTATGGCACTAGAAAGAATCCCAGCTGATATCAGAGCAGCAGGTGGAGTTTCTAGAATGAGCGATCCTAAATTAATAAAAGAAATTATGTCAGCAGTAAAAAAATTCCTGTAATGGCAAAAAGTAAGAATAGGGCATTTTGTGGAAGCTGAAATATTACAAGCAATTGGTATTGATTTTATCGATGAATCAGAAGTTTTATCACCAGCTGATTCAGTACATCATGTAAATAAGAGAGATTTTTCTACTCCTTTCGTTTGTGGAGCTAGAAATTTAGGTGAAGCTTTAAGAAGAATATGTGAAGGTGCTCAAATGATTAGAACTAAGGGAGAAGCTGGAACAGGAGACGTTGTTCAAGCTGTTTCACATATGAGACAAATCATGAAAGAAATCAATTTAGTTAAAAGCTCTACGTGATGATGAACTATATGTAATGGCAAAAGACTTACAAGTTCCTTATGATTTAGTAAAAATACGTTCATGATAATGGTAGATTACCTGTACCTAATTTCTCAGCAGGTGGAGTTGCTACTCCAGCAGATGCTGCACTTATGAGAAGATTAGGAGCAGATGGAGTATTTGTAGGTAGTGGTATCTTTAAATCTGGTGATCCTAGAAAAAGAGCAAAAAGCTATTGTTGAAGCTGTAAAAAAATTATGATAATCCTGAAATTATTGCTAGAGTTTCAGAAGACTTAGGTGAAGCTATGGTTGGAATCAATGAAAATGAAATAAAAAAATTATCATGGCTGAAAGAGGAGTCTAAAAAAATAAAAAAACCTTAATAATTCCTATTATATATAATTGTTAACTATTAGACCTCCTAGATGTTTAAATTGGCTCTTTAAACATTTTAGGAGGTCTTTTATAACTTTTATTTATTTTTTTATCTTTTTTTACAACTAGATATACAAAAAAATATCGCTTTCTTTTTAATGCTTTTACAGATATTCTTGCTTCACCATCAAACTCTAAAAACTTTTTTTAGGTACTAATGGATAAGTTTCCTTTTTCATCTAAATACACTTCTACTTCACCTTCAACAACTGTAAAGAATATTTGTCTTCCAGGATGATTGTGAGCAGGTATTGTTTCACCTTCTTTTTAAATGTAAGTGAACTACCATTATATCTTGATTATTAACTACTTGTCCGTGTTCTGTTATTACTTTTCCTAACATATCTTCAACTCCTTTTTAATTGTTTACTAAAATTATAAACTTTTTTTAAGGAAGTGTCAAGCTTTAATCTATAATAACTTATTTAATCTTTCTTATTTTAGATTTTTACAACATCTATTACATTATGCTCTTCTTTAAATAACACATAATTAATATATGAAAGTGGAAGAATCAAAGGAACTAATGCACTCTTTTTGACAAATTGAGTAAAAATATGTAGATATTCCTACTCCTAGCATAAAACTAAAAAAATTATTAAAAAAATAGTAAAAAAACCTCTTACCAATAATTCTCTATCTCTTTGAACAAGTCCTTCAATCAATAAACGAGGAGCATTTTTTTACATTTCCTGTCATCATTATAGTAGCATATGAAAAACCCTCTCAATCTTTGAAAAAGTATCTGATTGGATAGCTGCAAAAAAAGCTAGTGTAACAACAATGAAAATGATAATCAAAAAAAGGTAAAAAGTACAATTAACATTATCATAACAAAAAAAGCATTAAAAAGAGAAGAATGTATATATCCTTTGTGTCCTCTTCTTTGAAAAAAATTTCTAAAAACAATAGATAAAAAAATTTGCCCTATCATAAAAAGAAATAATAGGTATCAGAAATTCAACTGCTTTTTTTCAAAATTTCCTTTTTGCAAAATGTAGTGCCATAAAAATTACATTTCCAGTTTGTGCTCCTGCAAAAAGTTCTCCTGCATTATTATAAGTAAAGGCATTAATATATCCACTTATAAATGATAAAAGAACTGCTATTCTTAATTTCTCTGGAACTTCTTCCTTTATTTTTTTCCATAACTTCTAAAACTCCCCTTGTTTCAATTTTTGTAAATCTGTAACTTTTGATAAATATTTCTAACTGACTACTATATAGTTTTTTTATATTATACAATTAATTAGTAAAAAAATAAAAATAGTACCTGCTGTAACAAGCACTATTTTTAATGAGTAGTTCACTTCTTATATTTCCTATTCTTTTTTTATTTGCTATTTGTCCCTTTAAAAATTTCAATAAATCTTCAACAATTAAGTCAGCTTTCAATCTATTTTCTGTAAGTACTTTTCCTATATTGTATCTGTCTAAAAAAATTCTTTTTTTAAGTCCATAATTTAAAAACTTTCACATCAGAATTTCCATAGAATCTAGCTATTTTTTTCTCCAAAAACCACCATTTAAAAATTCCATCTTCAAGAGTTATAACTACACTATGATCTTTTTTCAATTCTTCTAATAATTTTTTTCATCTACACCTGTGATATACATAGGATTTATAACTGTTGCCTTTACTCCTGTTTTTTCTTCATATAGTTTTGCAGCTTTTTCTCCTAATTGATAGAAAGTTCCCAATCCTAGAATTGCAACCTTTTCTCCTTTTTGTTTTACTTCATAAGTATTTAATTTAGAGAAATCTTTTGTTACTTTTTTTCACCAGTTGAAACCATCTTTCCACCTGGTAAACGAATTGCAACTGGATGTTCTTGTTGTTCTATACTCCATTCAAGCATAGCAAGATGTTCTTCCTTTGTTGTTGGAGCTAAATAGACTAAATTTGGAATATTACTCATCATAGCAATGTCAAACCAACCAAGGTGAGTAACATCTGTCATTCCTATAGCTCCACCATAAGAAACAACTATTGTTGCAGGATTATTATTTATACATAAATCTTGTGACAATTGATCATAGGTTCTTTGGATAAATGAACTTACAACTGTAAATACTGGTTTAGCTCCTTTAGAAGCCATTCCTGAAGCTAATGCAACAGCTGTTTGTTCTGCTATTCCCACATCTACGAATTGTTCTCCAAGTTCTTCTCTTTCTTTTCTAGAAAAAAAGCTAAAAGCTTTCCTGGTGTTCCTGCTGTTATTGTAACAACAGTTTTATCTTCTTTCATTTTCTTCATTAAATATTCTTTTTGTAACATCTGTATAATCTTCACTATCATCATTATCTAAAGGTTTTCCAGTCTTCTATATTAAATGGCATTGTATAGTGCCAAGGTTCCTTGTTTTTCTTCAGCAAGTTTGTATCCTTTACCTTTTTTTGAGTATGGATATGAACTGTTATTGGGATGGTCTATATCCTTTACTTTTTTTAAATGCTTCTATCAATTCTTCGATATTATTTCCCATCTTTGACAAAGATATACTCTAAGCCCATAGCTTTGAATAGATTACATTCTGCCTTACCTTCTGTTTCTCTTAATAATTTTTAAATTTTTTTGTAAAGTCCTCCATGATTTTCTGCTATAGACATATCATTATCATTAGCTATAACAATGAAATTCGTTTTTAATTCTCCTGCAAAAATCTAAACCTTCAAGTGCTTCTCCACCACTTAGAGAACCATCTCCAATGATAGCAATAACATTTCCTTTTTTTCTCCTTTAACATCTCTAGCTTTTGCAAGACCCAAAAGCTAAACTTATTGAAGTTGAAGTATGTCCTAAGATAAAGTGATCATGTTCACTTTCATGTTGATTACTATATCCAGTTACATCATCATAGTGTGCTTCATCTGTGAAAGCTTCTCTTCTTCCAGTTAGCATTTTATGTGGATATGTTTGGTGAGATACATCAAATACAAACTTATCCTTTGGCGAATCAAAAACATAGTGTAAGGCTATTGTTGCTTCAACTATTCCTAAATTTGGCCCAAAGTGTCCCTCCATGAATAGCATCTCTTTTTATTATAGCTTCTCTTATTTCTTCAGCTAAGACTTTCATTTCCTCAATATTTAATTTTTTTTACATCCTCTGGTGAGTTAATTTTTTCTAAATACATTACTATTTCCTCCTATTCTTTATCCCAAGCTATATCATTTTCCTGATAATCTCTAATTCCACCTTCTGTTCTTGTAACAGGAGGTATCATTCCAATCTTTTCATAATATCTAAGTGTATCTTGTGTCAATCCTAATTCTTCACTCACTTCTTTAATTGTCATGTTTTATAATACTGCCTCCTAATTTAGTTAAACTTAACTTTAAGTCTAAGTTCATTTTTAATAATAACTCATTTTTTTCAAGATAAATCTATTTTTAACATCTAGAGTTAACTCTAAGTCAAGAAAATTTTTAAAATTTTATTTTATATAATATTAATGTAATGAAATATATTGACATTGTATTGAAGAAAGAATATAATTTAGTTAGAAAAAAAGATTTGAGGAGGTTAGAATGAAAGCTATAACTACAGATAAAGAAAAAAACTAATATAAATTTTAGACTTGATAAAAAAACTTAAAAGAAGAACTAGATATTCTTTGTGATGAAATTGGTATTACTGTAACTACTGCATTTACAATTTTTTTGCAAAAAAATTTGTTGAGAAAGAAGACTGCCTTTTACAGTTGATGCAGATCCATTTTTATAGTGCTAAAAATTTAGAAAGATTAAAAAAATCAATAGAACAATTGAAAAATAAAGGTGGAACTATTCATGAAATTACTGAGGTTTTTGATGATTAAGTGTCATACACTAGAAATAATAAAAGAGTTGCTATAAATAATATGACTTTATAGCAACTTTTTAAAAATTCATAATGTTTCCACATACTAATGATATTTATTCTTTTTTTCATCTTCAATAACTTCATATACAAGTCTATGTTGTTTATTAATTCTTCTCGAATAATACCCCTTTAAGATCTCCTATTAAAACTTCATAAGGTGGTGGGTGTTTGAAAAGGGTTTCTTCTTAATTAAAGCTATTAATTTGTCAACATTATTTTTTTAGTGCTGGAAATTGTTTTTATATTTTTCTTTGTCTTTATTTGCCTTTTTCAATATGTATATTTTATATTCTTCATCTACCATTCAAAATACCTCATAATCTTCATCAGTCGCATTTTTTTAGCAACTTCTAATTTTTTTCTTTCATTGTAGGATCTGATAATAAATACAAAGTTTCTAACAAACCATTATACTCACTTTCACTTATTATGATTACATTTCCTTTTTTTTGGTATTTACATTTATAATATCATTATACTCAATAGTAGAATCTAAATATGAAAAATAAATTCTTTTCTTAAATTTGTAGCATTTGTATTTGTCATAATATCTTCACCTTCCTTTATGTACATTATAACGAACATACATATATATGTCAATATTATTCTTTTCATGAAAAAAACTGTAACTTAAATCTTGATTTCAAAGATTAAATTTTGGGTACAGTTTTCATTCTATTATTTTTTTATAGTATTTCATAGCTTCTGGTAAAAAAATCTTTTTAACTCTTCTATTCTATTTTTGAGTAGAAGGGTGAGAAGATAGTATTTCTGCTTGTTGACTTCCACCTAAGTCCATCATTCTTTGTTGTGCAGCTATAGCTTCTTGTGGATTATATCCTGCCATAGCCATAAATATCATTCCATATTTATCTGCTTCATATTCTTGAGTTCTGTTGAACTTTAAAAGCCCTAATGATAGTCCTTGTTGAGCTAAATCATCACTAATAATAGGAACTCCTGTCACAGCATCTATAAGTTTTTTTACCTATCATTAAGAATCCAGCTAAGTTTTTGGTTACTTGCACTTTCTGCATGGTGTCCACCTATAACGTGACCTATTTCATGTCCCATTACAAAAAGCTATAGCTGCATCTGTTTTTTTAATACTGGTAATATTCCTGTATAGAAAGCAATTTTTTTCCTCCTGGTAATGCAAAAGGCATTTATATCCTTACTTTTTATTAGGTTAAATTCCCATTGTAGACTTTTTATTTTATCTTGCATTCCATTTGCAGTTAAATATTGTTCAACAGCTCTAGAAATTCTTCTTCCAATTTGATTTATTCTTTTGTCCATCAGCAGTATTATTTGCTAACAAATTATTTTGTCTTAATTCTGCTATCATTTGATTGTATTGTGATATAGAAGATTGAGCTACAGCCTCATCACTTACCATCTTCAACTGTCTTCTTCCTGTTAAAGGTGCAGTTGAACAAGATATTAAAAATTAAAGATACAAACAACATTAAAAATTATATTTTTTTGATTTTTTTCATAGCCACTCCTTATATTCAAATATATTTTTAATTTTATATTCAAGTATTTCTTAGGACTGTTACAAAAATTAAAATTTTCAATTCTAAAAGTAAAAAAATAAATAAGTTCCCTTATAATTTATCATTGAAATTTTCTTTGAGTAAACAACTAATAATTTTCAACAAGATTAGCGATGTCCTATAATGGTGAAAGAGCTTTTGTGAGCTCTAGAACCATTATAGGGCTAGTAATCGCTATATATAATAATGTTCTCAAAGAAAATTTCTTTCACTCAGTAACGAACTATTTTTTTACTTTTTAATTATTTTGCAACAGCCTCTTTATAAAAAAAATAGGGAGTTGAAATTCAACCCCCATATTATTTTTATTTTCAATATACTTATTTTTTTCAATTCTTGTATATGGTATAAGAGCTATATTTCTTGCTCTTTTTAACAGCTTTTTGCTATTTTTTTCTTTGTAATTTAGCATTAGCTCCAGTTAATCTTGAAGGATTGATTTTTTTCCTTTATCAGATACAAATCTTTTTTTAAAAGTTCAACATTTTTATAATCAATTTCTTCAGCTTTAACTCTTAATTTTGCTCTTCTTCTTCTGAATTCTGCCATTTAATTTCCCTCCTTTTTGAGAATTAACGATTTTTTTAATCAATAACAAAAAAATTAGTCAAGTCTTACAACTATATGTCTCATTACAGCTTCCATAATGTTTATTTTAGCTTCTACTTCTGCTAATTTTTGTTCCGTCCATCTCAAAAAGTAGTTAGTACATAAAAAAACCTGATTTTTTTCTTATCGATTGGATAAGCAAGTTTTCTTTCTCCCCATTTTTTTCTGTCTTAGCTATTGTAGCTCCATTTGCAGTTAATAAAGAGTTTATTTGGTTTATTAACTCGTCTCTACCTTCTTCTAATACAGTAGGGTTGATGATGTACATAATTTCATATTTTTTTCATAGCATTAACCTCCTCCCTTTTGGTTTTTTTGCCCAAAACACGTCGTTTTTTTGAGCAGGGCTTAATAATTATATCATAGTACTTTATATTTTTGCAAGTACAAATTAATAAAGTTTCATTAATTCTTTTATTTTTAGCTACAACTTCAGATTCTGATACTTCTAAAGTTTCTCCTGTTTTTTTCTGATTTTTTTACTTCAACTATACCTTCATCAGCTCTTTTTTTCCTACAACAACTTTTGAATGGGAATCCGATTAAGTCAGCATCTTTGAATTTAAATCCAGGTTTTTTTCATCTCTATCATCTAACATTGCATCAATATCTTCTGCTTGTAATTCATTATAGATTTTTTCAGCTAAACTTACTTGCCCTTCATTTTTTATATTTGCAGGAATTACATCAACAATATAAGGTGCTATTGATACTGGCCAAATAATTCCATTTTCATCATTATTTTTGTTCTATTGCAGCTGCCATAGTTCTTGTAACTCCTATACCATAGCAACCCATTAACATATATTGTGTTTTACCATTTTTCATCAAGGTAAGTAGCATTCATAGCCTTAGAATATTTATCTCCAAGTTTGAAGATTTGCCCACATTCTATACCTCTTGCTGAATGTAATTTTCCACCTGTTATACAGTTATCTCCAACTCTAACTTTTCTTATATCAGCAACTATATCAGCCTTGTAGTCTCTATCGTAATTTACATTCTTATAGTGGTAATCTTTTTGGTGAGAACCTACAACATGGTTTGTAACTTCTATTACAGATAAATCAGCTACAATTTTAATTTCAGTTGGTAATTTATATGGTCCTATATATCCTTTTTGTCAATCCGATTTTTTTCTATTTCTTCATCAGTAGCCATTTCAACTTCTACTGCATTTAAGATATTTTTTTTAATTTAACTTCATTTACTTCAAAAATCTCCTCTTATTAGAACCATGTATATTTCATCTGTTCCCATATCTTTATATGTCAATGCTTTTACAGTTCTTTCTAAAGGAATATCTAAGTATTTCTGCCAAACTTTCTATTGTTGGACAATCTGGAGTGTGAACAAGTTCAACTTCTCTTAATTCTTCCTTTTGGAGGGATTGATAAGTTCACTTACAGCCTTTTTCAATGTTTGCTGCATATTCTGAACCATCAGAATAAATGATTTCATCTTCTCCTGATTCTGCTAGAACTTGGAATTCTTGTGATCCACTTCCACCAATGTTTCCTGAGTCTGCATCAACAGGTCTAAATTTTTAAACCACATCTTGTGAAAAATTCTTGTATAAGCATCTTTCATATTTAAGAATTCTTCATCTAATGATTCTTGAGAAGTATGGAAAGAATAACCATCTTTCATTGTAAATTCTCTACCTCTCATAAGTCCAAATCTAGGTCTTCTTTCATCTCTAAATTTTGTTTTGTATGTGATATAGATTTAAAGGAAGTGACTTATATGAAGAAATATCACTTCTAACTATTGATGTTATCATTTCTTCTTGTGTTGGAGATAGAACGAAATCTCTTTCATGTCTATCTTTCAATCTTAGCATTTCTGCTCCCATTACATCCCATCTTCCACTTTCTTGCCAAAGTTCAGCTGGTTGAACAACTGGCATTAAAAAGTTCTAAAGCTCCTGCTCTATCCATTTCTTCACGAACAATATTTTCTATTTTTTTCTAATAGTTCTATATCCTAATGGTAGATAAGCATAAATACCACTAGCTAATTTTTTTATCATAGCTGCTCTAAGCATTAATTTATGACTTGCAATTTCTGCTTCTTTTAGGTGTTTCTTTTTAAAGTTTTTTTATATGCCTTACTGAATCTCATTTTTTTCCTCCAATTAAATTTTTAGATTTACCTTATAATTTTAACATATTTATCTAACTTTGTCTTTTATTTTTTTGAAAAAGACAAGTTTTTAAAAAAATGTAAAGATAAAAACACTTGACAATTTTTTTAAAAAAAGTATCTTATACTTAGTAGGTGAATTATTATGATTTTAGATGAATTTATAGAAATTGCTAATCTTTTTAGAGATATATTCTCCACTTTTTAAGTGAGAAACAAAGAGAATATTTAGAGGACCACTTTTTGAAAATGATCTTTCTATCTCAGAGATTGCAAAAACAATAATGTCAGTAGACAGGCGATATTCGATAATATAAAAAGAGGAGTCGCTCTCTTATATGAGTATGAAAACAAATTAAAGTTTCATCAAATAAAAACAAGATATAAGAGAAAAAAATTAATTGATTTAAAAAGAAGATTTTACAGAGGAAAAGTTGGAAAAATATAATAGAAGACTTAGTTTAATGAGGTAGATATGTTAGAAAAATTTAGGAAATAGATTTCAGGATATTTTTTTAAAAAAGATAAGAGGACATGGAAAAGCTTAGTGACTCTAATATAAAAGATGCACTTAGAGAAGTTAAAATGTCTCTTTTAGAAGCTGACGTAAACTATAAGGTTGTTAAGGACTTCACAAATAGAATCAGTGAAAAAGGCTATTGGAACTGAAGTTATAAGAGGAGTTAATCCTGCTCAACAATTTATTAAATTAGTAAATGATGAACTTGTTGAACTTTTTAGGAGGAACTAGCTCAAAATTAACAAAAGGACTTAGAAATCCTACTATAATTATGTTAGCAGGTTTACAAGGGGCAGGTAAGACTACTTTCGCTGCTAAAGCTTGCAAAAATTTTTAAAAAAAGCAAAATGAAAAAAACTGTTACTTGTTGGAGTCGATGTCTATAGACCTGCTGCTATAAAACAATTACAAGTTTTAGGGCAACAAATAGGAGTAGATGTTTATTCTGAAGAAGATAACAAAGATGTAGTTGGAATAGCAACAAGAGCTATAGAAAAAAAGCTAAAGAAATAAATGCAACATATATGATAGTTGATACTGCTGGTAGATTACATGTTGATGAAACTCTTATGAATGAGTTGAAAAGAACTTAAAAAAAGGCTATAAAGCCTCAAGAAATTTTACTTGTTGTAGATGCTATGATAGGGCAAGATGCGGTTAACCTAGCTGAATCTTTCAACAATGCTTTGAGTGTTGATGGAGTTATCTTAACTAAATTAGATGGAGATACTCGTGGAGGAGCTGCTTTATCAATAAAAGGCTGTTGTTGGTAAACCAATAAAGTTTATTGGAGTTGGAGAAAAAAATTAAATGATATTGAAATTTTTCCACCCAGATAGATTAGTTTCAAGAATCTTAGGAATGGGAGATGTTGTTTCTCTTGTTGAAAAAAAGCTCAAGAAGTTATAGATGAAAATGAAGCTAAATCTTTGGAAGAAAAAAATTAAATCTCAAAAAAATTTGACTTAAATGACTTTCTTTAAAACAATTACAAACAATTAAAAGATTAGGTTCTCTTGGAGGGATATTAAAAATTAATTCCTGGTATGCCAAAAGATTGATGACTTAGCACCAGCTGAAAAAGAAATGAAAAAAAGTTGAAGCTATAATTCAATCTATGACTATTGAAGAGAAAAGAAACCTGATATATTAAAAAGCTAGTAGAAAAAAATAAGAATTGCAAAAGGTAGTGGAACTGATGTTTCAGATGTAAATAAACTACTTAAACAATTTGAACAAATGAAATCAATGATGAAAAATGTTTAGCTCAGGAAAAAATGCCTAATTTAGGTGGTATGGGCAAGGGTGGAAAAATTCCCATTTTAAAAAAATGCTTATAAAAAAATTTATATATAAAACAAAAAGGAGATGTGAAATAATGTTAAAATTAAGACTTACAAGATTAGGAGATAAAAAGAGACCTTCTTATAGATTAGTAGCTATGGAAGCTTTTATCTAAAAAGAGATGGAGGAGCTATTGCTTACTTAGGTAACTACTTCCCATTAGAAGATTCTAAAGTAGTTTTAAAAGAAGAAGAAATCATTAAATTCTTACAAAACGGAGCTCAACCAACTAGAACAGTTAAATCTATCCTAGTTAAAGCTGGAGTTTGGGCTAAATTTGAAGAAAGCAAAAAGAAATAAGTCTTTAAATTAAAAAAAGTTGATAAGTTTTAACTTATCAACTTTTTTTATTTAATATGTTTTTTTATAAGTTCTTTTTATTTTTTTCAATTAGAGGTATCTAAAGTCAATATCACCTTTTTTTCACTCACTTTTTCAAGAGTAGCTTTTTGGCAACATCACAGCAGCAAGTGGTCCTTGTAATATTTTTAAATCTTTCAGATATCTTTATCATATCCTTTTTTTAAATTTGGATAGACTTTTTATTAAATCTTTTAAATAAGTATCTTTATTTATACTATCTAAAGGAATTTGAGAGTTTGAACTTTCTTCTTTAGGACTTTCTTCAGTTGTTTCTTCTAGCTTTTTCTTCTTTCACTTCTTCACTATTCATAGTACCCATTTTCCCAATTTAAAAGAGTTTGTGATCCTTGAAGTGAACGAATTCTTGTACAATCTTGCATCATTTCTAAAAATACCTCTGAAAGTTTTCCATCTTTATCCTTAACTGCTGAATAACAGATATAGATAAATAGACCTGGTTTATTTATCCAGAATTCTGCAAAAATCTTGTTCACCATTTCTAAATTTTTTTCTATAATTTCTTCAACTATATGTACACTCTTTCTAGGGATGACAGTTTTTAACATCTCTTCCTATTACATTTTTTTACTACGAGGGAATATTCTATGAGCAGTGTCAGAATAGAATTTTTACAATTTCATTTTTCATCAACATAAGTTATATCCACAGGTAAATGCTTTAAATACTAAAGTTTATTTGCTCTAAAGTCATTTTTTTCCCATAGCTACATCTAATTCAGAAGAATTTTCCCTGAATTAAATCCATATTTTCCTAAAAAGTTGAGCCAAGTCCTTAGCTAAGCTTTCCTTGTCCTGAAATATTAGAACTTTCAGATTGATTTATTTCTTTTTTTAGGACTAACTTCTTCTAATTCACCAAAAAGTAAAACCTATCTCTTTGTCTCCTGATTTCATATCTTCAAATTCTTCTTCTGTTATCATAGCAAGAGATGTAGGATACAAAAACAGTTTCTTCCTTTTTGAATTAAATCTATTATATCTGCTGCAACACTAGTTTGAGAAGCGATGAATTCTTCTTCATTACCATCATCTAGCATTTTTTTCTATTTTCTTTTAATTCATCTCTAACAAAGTCATCTAAAAACCCACATTGTAGTTGTTGGTCTTGTAAAACCTTTCTTTTCTAAAAAGTGAATAAAGTTGATTTTGTTTTCTAGGTAAATGAAGTTTCCACCATAAATCAAGTTTATCATATAGTTCATACCATTGATTTTTTTATTACAGGAAATTGAATTAAGTTTTCAACTTCTTTTTAATAGTTCCCTCATATCATCATTTTCTCTATAGTAACACATAATAGGGATGATCTGAAGGAAGATCAGTAGGTCTACTTGTATCCATTACTTCATTAAATAACAACATCATATTTTTGGATATTTTCTTTTATACATTCATCTTCAACAAAAGGGTACAATCTTTTTGTTCAGCATAAGCAATTTCATAAGGTGTTAAAGTTTTTACTCTTTCTTTAAGCAACTTTCTTGCTTCCTCTAAACTTATTTTTTTCCTGCATTGTATTTCTCTTTTAATTCAATTACAAATTTTAGCTTTTTCTTCATCAAGTGCTGGTAAATGTTTTTGCCATTGTTTCCATAATTATATCAACTCACTTTCAATTTTTAATTGTTTACTAAAATTATAAACTTTTTTTAATCGAAAGTGTCAACAAAAAGTTTTCTACTATAAATAGTTTATGAAAATAAAAAGTAAAAAAGAAATTATTTGACAGTAAAAATTAAAAAAAGTTATATAATGAACTTAATTAAAAAAATCGTGAATTGAGGAATGATATTATGAAAACTATGTTTAAAAAAATAATGATTTAACTCAAGGTAAAATTTGGAAAGGTTATTTTTTGAAATTTTTACTCTGCCTATATTTTTTTAGGAACATTATTTCAATCTCTTTACACAACTATAGATGCCATCATAGTAGGAAAGTTTGCAGGTAAGGATGCCT
>BNJT01002481.1_pt1 | contig 30651 bp, 42 predicted proteins | sample 8540491 | NCBI WGS metagenome assembly BNJT01 (sample SAMD00202455, study PRJDB9452) | human saliva metagenome | host: Homo sapiens | reverse complement strand
GTTTGGTTGTTCTTGACTGTTACTTGTCCGCTTTCGACTTCGCTTTCTCCTAGGGTGATGAGGGTCTTAGCCGCAAAGACATCGGCTGACTTGAACTGAGCTTTGAGTTTACGGTTGAGGTAATCACGCTCTGCTTTGAAGCCTTGTTGGCGAAGGGCTTGTACCAATTCCAAAGCCTTGACATTTGCTCCTTCTCCCAAGACTGCGATATAGACATCTAGGGCGTTTTCGATAGGGAGAGCCACACCTTGCTTTTCAAGAATGAGAAGCAGGCGCTCTACACCAAGTCCAAAACCAAATCCAGCAGTTTCAGGGCCTCCAAAGTAAGAAACCAAACCATCGTAGCGACCACCCGCACAGACTGTCAAGTCATTGCCCTCAATCTCAGTGATAAACTCGAAAATGGTGTGGTTGTAGTAGTCCAGACCACGCACCATATTGGTATCGATGATATAGTCTACTCCAAGATTTTCCAACATCTGACGCACAGCATCAAAGTGTGCTTGGCTTTCTTCATCAAGGAAGTCCAAGATAGAAGGCGCATTCTCTACTGCTACCTTGTCTTCTTTTTCCTTAGAGTCCAAGACACGGAGAGGATTTTCCTCCAAACGACGTTGGCTATCCTTAGACAAGGTCTCCTTGAGCGGTGTCAAATAGTCAATTAAGGCTTGACGGTAGGCCGCACGGCTCTCAGGATTTCCAAGAGTGTTAAGATGTAATTTGACACCTTGGATGCCGATTTCTTTCAAGAAATGGGCTGCCATAGCGATGGTTTCCACATCGGTAGCTGGATTGCTAGATCCAAAACACTCAACACCAATCTGGTGGAATTGGCGCAAACGCCCTGCCTGTGGACGCTCATAACGGAACATTGGGCCCATGTAGTAGAACTTACTTGGTTTTTGAACTTCTGGTGCGAAGAGTTTGTTTTCCACATAAGAACGAACGACTGGAGCAGTTCCTTCTGGACGGAGGGTAATATGACGGTCTCCCTTGTCATAAAAGTCATACATTTCCTTGGTTACGATATCAGTTGTGTCCCCAACCGAACGACTGATGACTTCGTAGTGCTCGAAAATAGGAGTACGTACTTCTGCATAGTTGTAGCGTTTAAAGATTTCACGCGCAAATCCTTCAACGTACTGCCATTTGGCAGACTCAGCAGGTAAAATATCCTGCGTTCCTTTTGGTTTTTGTAATTTCATAGGGAATCCTCTTTATAACTTAATAGTCCTATTTTACCATAAATGAAGGGATTGGGACAGTCTGAAAAGAAGACGAACACCTAAATTTCATTTTTGAGATTGAGACTTGTCAGAAGAATAGCTATCAGAGAAAGACCTACGAAAAGTATCCAAGTCAACTGTATATCCCATACCGCCACCAGTGAAAAACAGGCCGTCCCAACTGGTATAGATAGAGTAAACAACAAACCTAAAAAATTACTGGTACGAGAGAGAACCTCTGGAGCAAGATTTTTCATGAGCAGAGCACTAATTTTAGGGGAAATTTTACCAGAGATATACATGGTAAAAAAGACGAAAAGCATCCCAAGCAAGACTTGGTTTAACAAATTAGATAGACCAACTAGACTGGCTCCTAATGTGACCCACATCATCAACCTAGGTAGAGATTGCTTCCCAAAATAGTCATTTCCCGTAAGACTACTGATGATAACTGCTAATAAGGTAATCAATTGTAAGATAAACAATGCATCCTTGTAGGAAAAATTCAGTAAGGAATGATTTAAAAGGAAGATGTTATAGATACCACCTAAGGCACCACCCAAAGCATTGATAAGCAAGATAGCAAAGAGCATAAAACCAAAGTTTTTCTGTCCACTTTTAAGAAAAACGAGACGTAGGTTTCGGTAAATCGTTAAAAATTGATCTTTGATAGAAAGTTTCTCATTTTTCAGTGATTTACTATCAACAAGTGGAGTTGATAAGCTTAATTCAGCCCTTTCCTAAAAAAAGAGAATGAGAGCTGACACTAGGAAAAAATATGGCATTGATTCCCGCTACAAGCGAAAAAAGTTCTGTGTTGACACCCCTAATAGCCATACTCCGAAAGCCTGCCCGCCAATCGCAGAGATGTAGGTAATAAACTGTGAAAAGGAATAGGCCTCCATCAAATCTTGCTCTGCTACTTTTTTTCTTTAACGAGAGGCATTCGCAAGCCACCCGCAAAATCACTGGCTACATCACTAATGACATTGATGAGGCAAAGGGTCGAAAAAGGCAAAAGAAACTAGCTTGCTGAACAACTAGGGCTGCTAGAAAAAATAAAACCGCCTGAAATAAACCGACATAGGTCATCCATTTGACCTTGTCCTTGGTATAATCTGCCCGAATTCCCACAAAAACTGTAAAAAGAGTTGGAAGCATCATCACAACATTCGCCATAGCAACGGCAACAGAAGCCTCTGGCAAAGTTGAGGCATAGACCACAAACACTAAATTAAAAAAATGGAAGCACCAAAAAGCATTGAAAAAAAGCGTGATAAACTCAAAACTCTGTATGCTTGATTTCTTAGTAATAGTTTCATATAGATTCCTTTCTTTCGCACATACTACTTTTATGGTAGCTCTAGTATAGCATCAAGAAGCCCTTGAGAATATTTTTTGAATATATGCAACAGATTAAACGAATAACGAAAACGCTAGAATTTTCTACTACTAATAAGTATCTTCACAGTCCTATCGTTTTAATTTATACTCATTTATCCAGTTGCAGATATTCAACACTCTATAGCACTTCTATAATAATCTGCAGATTTGCTACAATCAATTATCTCGAAAAATACGGATAGCGTCCTCCATCTTTCTCTGTCCTTCCTCCGCTCTTCCTTGCTTACTATCAAGCAAACCTTCTGCCCATAGGTAGACTATTCGAAAATAGGTTTCATTTTCTTCAAAGAAGTTCTTTTCAATTTGTTTTTTAAAATAGAGGGCATTGGTAAAATCATCAATTTCAATACAGGCCATAAAAGCATTGAGGAGCAAGGTGTGCATTATATTTCGATTTTTTTCCCAACTCCTTGCAAGAAATCTGACTTCCGCAACATTTCTCGAGTGTACTTTGTAAAAAAAGCTGGACCGATAAAAGAGGAGAACAGGAAGAAAAGAACAACAATTCATAGTGTCCCCAAATTTCGACAGAAAATAGATAATCATGTAGGACTCTTTCTTCCTCAGCGGTCAATGTAACCGTCTCATCAATGGCTTTCATATAGGATTTTATTAAAATAGCATTGAGAATGTGTTGCTGTCTATCTTTTGAAAAAGGAAGTTGTTGATATTCTCTCTGGTAAAGAGTGCGCAAGGATGTCAAATCTTGAGGGTCAATAGCCTCAACTATTCTGTTTCTAAATTCAGAATAGGCATCCTGATGAAAACCTCTCGCCAAAAATAACAATTCTTCCATACTCGCATGAATATTCTCCAAAGCTGTGATTAACTTTGGAGCAGATATTTCACTCTGACCATTTTCAAAACGCGACAATAAGGATGCTGAAAAGCGTCCACCTGTTGCTTTTCTCAAGGAAATTTTTCTTGATTCTCGTAACTCTTTAAAAACTTTTCCTAAATTCTTCATCCTCTTACCACTCGTCTTTTATTTTTTCCTATTTTACCACATTTCCTAATAAATACTAGTTCCAAACCAGCATTTACAATCTGCCACAGGCATGATACAATGAATAACATCAGATATACGAAGGAGAATTTATGAAAAAGAATATCTTGACGACCCTTGTAGCTGCCCTTGTCTACTTTCTCTGTATCGGAGTGGGTGTTCTACTAGGAAACCTTGTCGACCACACTGGAAATATGTTTTACGCCCCTGCTTTTTCTGCTCTTGTGGGTGGTAGCGTCTATATGATCCTTTTAGCAAAGGTTCCTCGTTTTGGAGCGATTACTACGATTGGACTTGTAATTGCTCTCTTTTTCCTCGGGAGCAAGCATGGTGCTGGAGCCTTTCTGCCAGGTATTATCTGCGGTCTTGTAGCAGATGCCATCGCTCACCTAGGACATTACAAGGATAAGGTTAAAAACCTTCTTTCCTTCCTAGTTTTTGCTTTTGGTACTACAGGTCCCATCCTACTCATGTGGTTGACACCTCAAGCTTACATAGCAACCCTAGTTGCTCGTGGAAAATCTCAGGACTATATTGATCGCATCATGGTCGCGCCTAACCCTGGTACTATCCTTCTCTTTGTAGCAAGCGTCCTTATCGGCGCTCTACTCGGTGCCCTTATTGGACAAGCGCTGAGTAAGAAATTCGCAGATAAAATGTGATAGAAAAAGAGCCACACGGCTCTCAGTAGGTAGACAAACCCTTTCGGTAATTAAAGTAACTTAGTTACTATATCTTGAAAAACTCTTAGAAATGCAGATATAATGCTATTTTTAAGAGTTTTTTTATTTTCTCTAGTATAGTAAAATGACCCAAAAATAGTACACAATGTGGTATAATTTTCTTATGGCATATTCAATAGATTTTCGTAAAAAAGTTCTCTCTTATTGTGAGCGAACAGGTAGTATAACAGAAGCATCACACGTTTTCCAAATCTCACGTAATACCATTTATGGCTGGTTAAAGCTAAAAGAGAAGACAGGAGAGCTAAACCATCAAGTAAAAGGAACAAAACCAAGAAAAAGTTGATAGAGATAGACTCAAAAAAACTATCTTACTGACAATCCAGATGCTTATTTGACTGAGATAGCTGCTGAATTCAGATGTCACCCAACTACCATTCACTATGCTCTTAAAGCTATGGGGTACACTCGAAAAAGAACCACACCTACTTTGAACAAGACCCAGAAAAAAAGTAGCCTTATTTCTTAAAAAAATTTTTAATAGTTTAAAAACATCTAGCACCTGTTTATATTGATGAAACAGGATTCGATACTTATTTTTATCGAGAATATGGTCGCTCTTTAAAAGGTCAGTTAATAAGAGGTAAAATATCTGGAAGAAGATATCAGAGGATCTCACTGGTTGCTGGGCTAATAAATGGCGAGTTAATCGCTCCATGACTTACGAAGAGACGATGACGAGCGACTTTTTTGAAGCTTGGTTTCAGAAGTTTCTCTTACCAACATTAAACACACCATCAGTTATTATTATGGATAATGCAAGATTCCATAGAATGGGTAAGCTAGAGCTCTTATGTGAAGAATTTGGGCATAAACTTTTACCACTTCCTCCCTACTCACCTGAGTACAATCCTATTGAGAAAACATGGGCCCATATCAAAAAGCATCTCAAAAAGGTATTGCCAAGTTGTAGTACTTTTTTTCGAGGCTCTTTTGTCTTGTTCTTGTTTCAATTGACTATAAAGAAAAAAAGATTGAAGAAAAATTGTCCACAACGAACTTTTTTTCTTCAATCTGAGAACCAGCTGGCTCTTTTTTTATTTATGACTTAATTTATTGGTCAAGAAGTCTCCCAAGAACTGAATCGTAAAGATAATCAAGATAATGATGAGGGTCGCAAGAATAGTCACATCATGATTGTAACGGTTAAATCCATAGGCTATAGCTACGTTACCAATACCACCTGCTCCGACCGCTCCCGCCATGGCTGTTTCACCGACTAGTGAAATCAAGGTTACAGTCGTCACGCGGATCAAGTCTGGAAGTCCTTCTGATAGGTAAACACCCACGATATCCCAGAAGGTCGCTCCGCTAGCTTGAGCTGCCTCAATGACACCACCATCTAGCTCAGCCAATACCACCTGTACTTGACGGGCAAAGAAGGCAAAGACTGCAAAAGATAGGGGTACGATAGCCGCATTTGGACCAATGCTTGTTCCTACGATTAGATGAGAGAAGGGTGACAAGACTGCCAAGAGAATGATAAATGGTACCGCACGGAAAATAGAGGTAATCTTATCCAAAATCCAGAAAACAACTTTATTTTCCAAGACACCACCTGGAGCTGTCAAGACAAGGAAAAGCCCTGCAACCAGTCCTAAGAAACCTCCGATGATAAAGGAAAGAACCGTCATATAAAGAGTCAAGTAGATAGCTGTTCCCCAGCCTGCCTGACCTGACCAGCCCATCTTATAGACATTTGGTAAGTATGATTTAATCAATTCTGCCATCTTACTGCCCTCCCTTCAATACTTTTAGTTGCACACCAGCCTCACGGATAGCTGCCTGGGCACCTTCCAAAGCTTCTTTTTCTCCTGACAAGACAACTACTAGCTCACCAACAGGAGTCCCATCAAGAATTTCAATATTTCCGTAAAGGATATTGGCCGTTACTTGGTAGTGCTTGTACAATTCATTCAAAAGTGGCTCGTCTGTTGAAGCGCCTGCGTACTTGAGTTGCACCAAGAGACTGTTTTCAGATAGGTGTTCCACGATTTCTTGCTTCTCAATCTTGACCATAGCTTCATCAATACCTGTCGCTGTTGAGATAAAGTCTTGAGTCAAAGGTTGTTTAGGATCTGAGAAGATTTCAAGGACACTTCCTTCTTCAATCAAATGCCCATCCTGCATAACTGCTACACGGTTAGCAATGTCTTTGACAATCTGCATTTCATGCGTAATCAAGACAACAGTCAAGCCTAATTTTTGGTTCAAATCTTGCAGCAAGGCCAAAATCTGCTTGGTTGTCTTCGGATCAAGGGCAGAGGTTGACTCATCTGAAATCAAGATTTTTGGATCATTTGCCAAGGCACGCGCAATAGCCACACGTTGTTTTTGACCTCCAGAAAGCTGTGAAGGGTAGTTTTCGGCACGGTCCGCAAGACCAACCAAGTCAAGCAGTTTAGCTACTTTAGCCTTCTTTTCTTCCTTGCTGAGACCAGAGTGTTTGAGGGCAAAGGCTACATTTTCCTCTGCTGTTTTCTGGCTCATCAGGTTAAAATGCTGGAAAATCATTCCGATATCTTGACGTTTACGACGCAACTGCTCGGCCGTCAAGGTCACCTTACCATCAAAAATCACATCGTCATCAATGGTAATTTTGCCTGCAGATGGCTTTTGCAAGAGGTTAATAACACGAACTAGGGTTGATTTCCCTGCTCCAGAATATCCAACGATTCCGTAGATATCCCCTTCTTGGATGTGAATGGTCACATCCTTGACCGCTGTGATAGTTCTCTTCTTTTGGTGAAAAGTCACATCGATCTGATCTAACTTGATAATATCTCTACTCATAGCTTCTAATCAGCTCCTCTACTAATTCAATATGGGTGTAATAATCGGCGATTCGCACATTTTCATCTCCACCATGGTCTCGGCTATTAGCATTTCCAAGCCCAAAGGCAACCATGGGTACTTCTAAGGCATCAAAGACCGTATGCATAGGTCCTGTCCCAGCTGTAGTCGGCAAGACTGAAACGCCCTGTGGATAGAACTTCTTGGCCAACTCGATCACATTGAGAATGGCTGGCGCACTCATATCGCTCCGATAGCTCATCTCACCCAAGGTATAGTACAATTCTACCTTATCAAAGCCGTTTTTGTCTAGTTGTTTCCGGATTTTATCCAAAACATCATGGGGTTCAAGTCCTGGAACCAAGCGGACTTCTAGCTTAGCGCTAGCTTCTGCTGGTAGAATCGTTTTAACTCCTTGACCTTGATAACCTGACTGAATCCCTTCGATATTAAGGGCTGGCTCAAAAAAGAAACGTTTTAGGAAGGCTGTACGCTCCTCTTGTAAAAGTGGCAATTCCAAGCCATAAATCTGGCTGATTTCCTCTGGATTGCGTTGGGCATAGGTTTCAACCAAGGCCAACTCACGTTCATTCGGCTCCTGCACATCATCGTACAAACCTTCAACTAAGATACGCCCATCTGCAGCTCGCAAACTAGTCAATGCTTGGATGAGATACCATGGAGCTGACTCCACAATGCCACCATAGCTGGAGTGGATATCCACATCAGCACTCTTGACCTTGGCATCAAAGGTCACAATTCCCTTATTACCACCTGAGATTTCTAATTGCTCCAAGGCATTTTTGGTTCCCTGTTCCCAGACTAACAAGTCAGCGCCTCGTAGCTTATCTGCGTGCTTTTCTAGGTATTTGTCCAAGTCAACAGAGGCTGACTCCTCTGCCCCTTCCATGATAAAGCTGATGTTAACAGGGAGATCGTCATGATCTTGCATGTATTTTCTCAGCGCACTAAGTCGTGCAGTGATATGCCCCTTGTCATCATCAACTCCTCGTCCGTACATAATACCATCGCGAACAGAAAGAGTAAAAGGATCCTCAGTCCACACTTGGTCACCATCAGCTGGTACCGTATCATAGTGGTTGTAGAAAATGATGGTCTTAGCATCTGGTCGTGAACTCTTGAAATGTGCCATCACAAAAGGTGCTGTGTAGCTCTCATCAATCTCAACTTCAGCCCCTACACGCTTGAAAATCTCGCCTAGATAACGAGCCACCTCTTTAAGGCCGACTTGTTGGGCAAAGACCGACTTCTTAGAAATCAAGGTACGCAAAACCTCAAAATAATGCTGGGCCACATGATCCTTTTCAAATTTTTCAATTTGTTCTTCTTGGCTAGGGAAAACCATTTTCTCTCTACCTTTCTACTAGGACTTGTACCTTTGGAATCAATACAAGTGAATATTCCTTTTCTTTAGTCTCTATATAAAAGCAAGAGGCGGAAAATTCTCTCCCACCTCTTATATCTTATTACCAAACTGGTTGATCCAAGCCGTCTGAAGTTTCTTCGATGACTTTTTTCACTTCGTCAGTGTGGTAAGCTGCGATAATTTTCTTGATTGCATCAGCTTTAGGGTGATGATTCCCAATCTTTTTTTCGCAACGATGATGTTGTACCATTGTTTTGAGTTTTCGTCAGCTTGCTCTTTAAAGAGTGCTTTCTTGTAGTCCAATTTTGCTTCTGTAACGAATGTGTTGTTTACAACAGCAGCATCAACTGATGACAATGAACGAGCTGTTTGGCTAGCGTCCAATTCAGTGATTTTCAAGTTCTTTGGATTTTCTTTGATGTTAGCAACTGTTGCAAGAGCAGTTCCTGAAACATCCAATTTAATCAAGCCAGCTGATTGAAGCAAGTAAAGCGCACGGCTTTCGTTTGTAGCATCGTTAGGTACAGCGATTTCTCCGTTTGCTGGGATTTCTTCCACTTTAGTGTACTTGTTTTCTTCTCCGTTTTTACCTGAGTAAAGGCGGATTGGTGAGATATAAGTATCTGCAATCGCTACAAGATCTTTACCGTTTTCTTTGTTCCAGTTGTTCAAGAAGTTATAGTGTTGGAATGCGTTCAAGTCTACTTCACCATCAGCAGTTGCTTTGTTTGGTTGTGAGTAGTCTGTAAACTCTGTGAATTCCAATTTAATTCCGTCTTTTTCAACCAATTCTTGAACTTTGTCCCAGCGTGCTTCTTCTGAACCGCTACGGTTAACAGTCGCAATTTTAACTGTAGTTGCATTGTCTGCTTTCTTGTCTGAATTTCCGCAAGCTGCAAGTGCAAGGCCTGCTACTGTAGCGATAGCTGCTACGCCTAACCATTTTTTGATTTTCATGATTCGTTCTCCTTTAAAAATAATACCGTACTAGTATCTCACAATTTGTTTGATTTCACAAATTGTTATTAGATAGTCAGATATATAGTTTTAAACTATATGTCTAAAAGTTACAAAATCATCCATCTACGAGAGAATGGATGATTTACAAACTTATTTGATGTCAGCTTCTGCTGGAAGGTAAGAACCACCAAAGAACTGTTGAGATAATTTTTCAAGCGTTCCGTCTTTGTAGAGTTCTTGGATGCGTTTGTCAACAAATGATTTCAATTCATCTTGACCTTTTGCAAGAAGTGGGTATACGTAAGGTTGTTGGTCGCTTGGAAGTTCGATGACTTTCAAGTTATCCAAACCTTGGTTTTTGATAACTGTTTCTACACCGATTTTATCAAAAATCTTGTAGTCAAATTGTCCATCGCTCAAACGTCCCATGATTTGTTGGAAGTCAGCTTTTGTATAGTTAAGGACAGTTGGGTTATCTGCGTGTTGTTTGTTGTATTCTTCCAACTGTTTAGCTGATGTTGTTCCTTGAACGACTTCAGTAGATTTTCCACCGATATCATCAAGCGATTTGATGCTGTTATCATCTTTCTTAACTACGAGAACGTTAGGGTTTTTAGCAGTTGGTGCTGCGTAAAGATATTTTTCTGCACGTTCTTTAGTGTAGCTGATGTTGTTAACCGCCATTTGGTAACGATCTGCGTCAAGGCCTGCAAAGATTCCTGACCATTCTGTCTTTTCAAACTTGACATCATACTTGTCAGAGTCTTTAAAGATAGCGCGAACAACCTCAATCTCAAAACCAGTCAACTCACCGTTTTCTTCATAGTTAAATGGTTTTGGTGACGCGTTAGTTGCTACAACGATTTCTTTTTTATCAGATGTTGCTTCACCAGATGCAGCATCTTTCTTTTCACCACCTGAGCAAGCTGCCAATACACCTGCGGCTACAAGCCCTAGGGCAGCAAGTGATGAATACTTAACGATTTTTTTCATGATATTTCCTCCAAAATAGAATACAATCTTATCTTAACAGAAAAAAAGGAATTACGCTATTATATGATTTCTATATTTGTGATAGGTTTTCTTTATGGCTGATTAAAAGACCAAACGTAGGACTGCTATCAAGACCACCCCAAAGAGAACAGTCCCTACCAGATTGCGGTAACGAAAGGCTACAAAAGCTGTTGGAAAGACTGCTAAAAAGTCTAACCACTTTATCTGCGGGAGACTTCCAACTTTTCCTTTCACCACACTTGAAAGAATCAAGGCAAAGATAATAGAAACTGGTAGGAATTTCAAAAAACGCTCTACGATAGGCGGCAAACCCTTGTACTTGGCTAGGATGAACGGAATCATTCTTGGAATCCAAGTCACCAAGCCAGAAAAGACAATTGCTAATAAAATATACTTACTGACCATCCAAGACCACCCCCATGGTACAACCTAGCAAGGTCGCAAACAGAACAGCTAATGACTGAGACACCGCCGTCAAGAGCAAAAAGAAAGATACAGCTACAACTGCTAAAATTATGAAGAGATTGCGCAAAGGAATCCGTTTTTGCATAATCTGAAACTGGGAAGTAAAAATCCCAATAAACATCCCCACTAGGGCAAAATCTAAGCCAAACATTTCTGGATTTGGTAGAAGTCCACCTAGAGCAGTTCCGACAACAGTTCCGACAAACCAAGCCACATAGCTGTTAAGGTTGTTCCCGTGCATCCACATAGGATTGACCTTATCCGTATGCACCAACTCGCCCATCAAAACGCCATAGGTCTCATCGGTCAAGAGGCTGGACATGCCGATATTGTGCCAGAGACTTGTATGACGGAAATAAGTCGACGCATGTAAGCTCAACAAAAAGAGACGCAAATTGATTAGAAAAACCGTCATAGCAATAGCTGCCACAGGAGCTTGAACTGCAATCAAGGCTATCATGGCAAACTGGGCACTCCCAGCATAGACAAAGAGACTCATCAAACCCATTTCTACTGGTGTCACATAGGGAGAACCGATAATGCCACAAGCAAGACCGATGCTAACATAGCCCAGAGCTGTCGGCACCGCAGCCTGCACACCCTCCCAAAATCCTTTTTCTTTCATAGACTTCCTCACTAATCATTCCTTCAGCAACTGCTTTCCAAACAGTCACAACAAAAATTATTATAACATATTCGTAAAATAGAAAAAAAGTCTGCTGACTGACAAGAACAGAAAAAGACTGGGAGGCCAGTCTCAAACATATAATATACACATTCTTCGCTAAATGTTTTCACGGATATTCAAGAGTATGATAAAGGCAGCTAGAAGAAATAGCAATAAAACAAAGCTAACTGCCAGAGTTCCAAAGCTAGTAGCAATGGTTACCAAAGCTATTGTAAATAAGCTAGGTAAAACAACTGTAATGGCACCGATAGAGGATTGAACTGCTCCCATTGACTCCTCAGGTATTTGTTTAAAAATGAGTTCCTGTAATCGAGGAGAGAGGATACCTGCGAAAAAGGCATCCAAGGCACTAAAGATAAGAATCCAGTCAAAACGAACTGCCACAAAGCCAACTAAAAGGAGTAATTGGATAATAAGCGAGGCATATAGGGCTAGTTTTATGGAGATTGTATTCTTCAGATAGCCACTCACAAGGCTTCCGACAATAAGGGCTGACAATTCAAGGGTGGATAACAAGGCAAGAGATTGACCTGTTTGTAAATTCAAAAAGGGCTGATTCCTCAAAAACAGAGTAGAAACAGGAACTGTAACATTTATCACTGCTTGACTAATAGAGATAATAAACAAAACCAAGAGCACCTTATTCATATTCCATATCAATTTTGATGATTGGAGCAGATGCTGGCAAAAGGATTTTACAGAGAGTCCTTCTTGATAGCTAATCGTTTTTTCTACTTTCAAGAGGTCTGTTTTTATGAAAAGAATACCTAAAAATGCGATTAAAAAGGTCAGAGCATTCAGTAAGGAAATAGACTGGATAGATAGAATACCTAGTAAGACTCCTCCTAGAATATTACTGATTGTTTTCACTAAACTAACAGTTGACTGTTTAAATCCAATAGCTTCTGCCAGATGGTCTTGCCCAATAATTCTAATGAAAATCGGAGTGAGCATGGCGCCTGAAAAATAACTCAATGTGTCAGATAAGAGGTTAATCAGACAAATAAATGCTACTAATAACAAGGAAAAGGACTGCCCTGAAAGTGATAAAGAAACGATAGAGTAAAGCAAAAATTTTGCAAAACTAATCATTGTATATTTTAGGACACGATGATGTTGAAAATCCGCCAAAACTCCCAGAAAGATTTGCAGAACTTGAGGAAGGCTTTCTGAAATCGTGATCAGTAAAATCGCCAAAGGGGCAAAAGATGCATCTGCCACATAATTCAAAAAGGCCAGATAAAAAATCGTATCCCCAACCGTTGAAATCCACTGGTTGATAGTTAATTGCCTAAAATCTCTATTTTGAAGAAATACTTTCATCACAACTCCTTTTTAAGTTCAAATGGGAATCTTTCCCCAAGGATAGACCGCGATACTACTAACAACCAAAATTACAGTAACATCAAAAGCTGACCAATACCATTGTAGACTATATGCAGTCCAATAGGCCAATAAATAGACTTTGTCACTCTAAAAAAGACTGCCATTATTAGACCACTACCCATATAGGCTCTATAATTTCTGTAGTGGGTAAATCCCCTATAGATATTATGGAGCCTATTTTGTTGTAGAAAAAAAGTCCCATAAGACCTATAATGAAAAAGCAACCAAACCATCATTAGAAAGAATCTTATGGAACAATTAAATTTTATCACAAACTTACTCGGAATTAAAGACAAGAACATCATAATCTTAGATTATCTTGATGCTGGAACGCATAAAGAAGTCATCGCTAAACTTGATTATCCTGCCCCTAAATGTCACAACTGTCAAGGACAAATGGCTAAATATGACTTCCAGAAAGAATCTAAAATTCCCTACCTAGAATGTGCAGGATACAAGACTCTCATTCGATTGAGAAAAACGCCGTTTCCGTTGTAAAGTCTGCGGGAAAAATAGCTGTTGCAAAGACTTCCTTAGTCAAAAAAAGAATCACCAAATCGCGACCATCGTCAACCAGAAAAATCACTCAAAAAAATTAATCGAGAAAGTCCCTATGACGGCTATCGCAGAAAAGTCTATCTGTCTCTACTTCGACAGTCATTCGTAAATTGAAAGAATTCAAATTCAAGACAGATTTATCTTTCCTTCCAACTCACATGTCTTGGGATGAATACAGCTTCAAGAAAGGTAAGATGAGTTTCATTGCACAGGATTTTGATTCCAGAAAGATCATAGCTATCCTGGATGGGCGGACTCAAGTGACCATTCGCAATCATTTTCTTCGTTATTCTAGTCAGGTAAGAAGTCGCGTGAAAGTCATTACCATGGATATGTTTAGCCCCTACTATGATATTGCCAGAAAAACTTTTTCCTAACGCTAAAAATCGTTCTCGACCGCTTTCACATTGTCCAACATCTCAGTCGAGCTATGAATCGTCTTCGCATCCAAGTCATGAATCGTTTTGATCGCAAATCGCACGGATATAAGGCACTAAAACGTTACTGGAAACTCATTCAACAGGATAGCCGTAAACTTAGTAATAAACGTTTTTTTATCGCCCTACTTTTTCGCTCACACTTGACCAATAATGAGATTCTCGAAAAGCTCTTTGCATACTCTCAAGAACTTAGAGAGCACTATGAACTCTATCAACTATTACTATTTCATTTCCAAGAGAAACAAACAGAACATTTCTTCGAACTGATTGAAGAAACGATTTATTGCGTAAATCCTATTTTTTTCAAACTGTTTTTCAAGACCTTTTTGAAAGACAAGGACAAAATCATGAACTCACTGGAACTGCCCTACTCAAACGCAAAACTAGAGGCTACTAATAACCTCATTAAGGTCATCAAGCGCAATGCTTTTTGGCTTCCGGAACTTTGAAAAACTTCAAAACTAGAATCCTCATTGCTTTGAACATCAAAAAGGAGAGAACCAAGTTGGTCCTCTCCAGGTTATAACTTTTCATCAACCCACTACAGTTGACAAAGAGCCCCCATATATACGAAAAAAAGTCTGTCAAGACCCAACCATGACTACTGATATGCAGAATTCCAAATAAAGTAGCCGAACCGAGCACATCCAGTCCCCATTTTTTTCCCTTTTTTTCCAAAGCGGTCATCACCAATCCACGATAAATCATCTCTTCAAAAAAATGGGACCTGCAATCACAGGATAGAAAAAAATACATCAAAAAAATGCAGTAGGACCTGTAAAAAGTAGGAAGATCTAGTTGATAAGAAATTGCATTTTGGGTAGGTGGGAATAGGAAAAAAATTTAATAAAATTCCAAACAAAAAAAGCAAGAAGAGCTAAAAAGGAATAGAAAAGATAGGACACTTTAAATTTTCTGCTATTGATTTGTTGCCATTTCCCTGACCAAACCATAACAATAAAAAAATAAGTAGAACCACAAGAAAAATGCAACATTAGCCTCGATAGATAAAATGCAAAATCAGATAGACCAGCAGCCAAGTCGCTGTGTAAAAACCAGACGGATGAAGAACTGGTCCGCAATGATAAGTAGAATGGCTACAAACAAGTAGTAGCGTGAGATTATCTTTTTCATATATCACCCTTCTAAAATCCAAACACCAATAAACTAACAATGAGCAAGAAGGTATTCCATGAAGCATGTAAAGCTATGGTCCAATAAATAGAGCGTGTACAGCGAAACATCATGCAAAATATCAAGCCCATTACAAAGTATAGTATGAAATCTGTCGTTATCCAACCATGCTGTAAAACATGCATAGCGCCAAATATGGTAGCAGAAACAAGAACATCAATATAGTAGTTTTTAAATTTAGACAAGCTTGTCATCAAAAAACCACGACACACGATTTCTTCTGCTACAGGTGCGATAAGGCTACCGTAAAGTACACGCGTAATAAAATAGCTAATTCCTGTCAAACTGGTGGCTACTTCCACTACCGTACTTCCATTTTGCGTACGAGGAAAGATACGTGTTGCTAGATTTGCCCACACAAATAATAAGAAAAAAGAAAGAAAGAAAACACCTAGGTAAGACCAACGAAACTGGAAACGACCATACTCTTTCCAATGTTCACTTTTGACAAAAATAATTGTAGATACAGTTCCCAGTATAAGTACGAATAAAACCTGGAACACATAGTAGATCTCATCAGACAAAGCTACAGTAAAATCTAAGTCTGGTATGACATTAAAAATGAGGTAATAGGTCAAAAGCAACAAGCCAGTTGCTAGGTGAAATTTCATTTCTTTCATTTTCTTCATTTAATCAACTCCTATAGTATCCTATCTTCTACTACGCTTAAACAACTCACCTGTTGGATCTACAGCCCAAGCAAAAAGCACCACGACGAGGACTCATCCCTTGATTTATGATTCTCAAAATCCTCTAAAACAACAAAGGAAGTAGATGCCCAATACCGTTATAGACTATATGCAGTCCAATAGGCCAATAAATAGACTTTGTCACTCTAAACAAGACCGCAAATATAATACCGCCGCCCATATATACGAAAAAGTCTGTCAAGACCCAACCATAATTACTGATATGCAAAGATTCCCAAAATAAATGCAGCAGAACCAAGTACATCTAGTCCCCATTTTCTTTCCCTTTTTTTCCAGAGCGGTCATCACCAATCCACGATAAATCATCTCTTCAAAAAAATGGGACCTGCAATCACAGGATAGAAAAAAATACATCAAAAAAATGCAGTGGCTCCTGTAAAAAGTCGGATGGACAGTTGATAAGAAATTTCCATTTTTGAGTAGGTGGGAAATAGGAAAAAAATGTGATGAAATTCCAAACAAAATAAAGCAAGAAAAGCTAAAAAAAGGAATAGAAAAGATAGGATCCCTTTAAATTTTCTACTGTTGATTTGTCTGCCATTTTCCCTGACTGATCCATAAACAATAAGCGCAAGCAAAACTACAAGAAAATTCAACATCATATCCGACAGATAAAATGCAAAGTCAGATAGACCAGCAGCAAAGTCGCTGTATAAAACTAGACCACTGAACTCCTGGTAAGCTATGACCAGTAGCATGGCTACAAAAAAGTAGTAGCGTGAGATTATCTTTTTCATATTTCACCTTTCTAAAATCCAAACACCAATAAGCTGACGATAATTAAAAAGCTATTCCACAAGATGTGGAGTGCCATTGACCAATAAATTGAACGTGTATAACAAAAGAGCATACAGAGTATCAGACCTGCTCCTGCATAAACGATGAAGTCTGTTAACACCCATCCATATTGTAAAACATGGATGAGACTAAAGAGTGTGGAAGAAATGATGACGTCAATATAGTATTTTTTAAATTTAGATAGGGCTGTCATCAGAAGTCCACGGAAAACTAACTCCTCAACTATCGGAGCAATGAGACTACCATATAAAATGCGCGTTATAAAGTAACTAATTCCTGTCAAATTAGCTGCTTCTTTCACAATTGCACTCCCATTTTGCGTACTAGGAAAGATCCGAGTCGTTGTATTTACCCACAAAAACATCAACATAAAGGAAAGAAAGAAGATACCCAGATAGGACCAACGAAACTGGAATCGACCGTACTCTTTCCAACGTTGACTCTTTACAAGAATGACAGTAGCAACAATTCCCTCAATTACTATCAATAAAATTTGCATCCCATAAAATCCAAAATCGGATAACTGGTTCACTGAGTCTAATTTTACTACAAGATTAAAAATCAAGTAATAGGACACGAGCACTAAAATGGTCTCTAGATAAAATTTCGTTTCTTTCCTTTTCATAGTTGATCCTTTTAAGTTTTATTTGCGTCTTCTTTCAGCCAAACCTACCCAGAGTCCTTTCATCCAATCAAAAGCTCCGTAAGGGCTTGGTCCAATACCTCCGCCTCCCCAAATCGGTAAAGCAATTCCACCACCATTGCCTGGATTAACCACAAGGTTTCCTCCGTAAACTGTCTCCAACTCCACCTCTGTCAATTCCATTGTTTCTGCAAATTGTAAATTCAACATTATTTACACTCCTTCAATTATTTTATTCGTAAATCCACTTCCGCGACCTAGGATTTGCTATATATGGACAGTATAACACGAAAACTTATATATTTTAGAAAATCGCATATTTGACATTTTTTCTGATGGCAATTTCACATTTGCGATTTCTAGCTAATCAATAAGTGCTTTGTATTGCTGTAAGCGTAATTCAAAAAGGGCTGTTAATTGTGGATTTTCTAATATTTGCAGAGATTGGATAAAGTGTTCAATCTCTTTTTGATTGCTTCCCTTGGTCTGAAGGAAAACACTCATTTTCTTTAAAAACTGCCACAGTAATTTCTCAAAAACATCATACGGGCGAAGCATACTCTCCAACTCGGCTTCAAAGATTGGGATGTAAGAGAAAAGTTTGCGCTCCATGAGCTCTGAGATGATATTGAGATAACCACCTTTCAAATACAATCGATTGTGCACTAACTCTTTAAATTCCTTGGTTTTTTCAAGCAAAGAGGTCGATAAAAAGATCAGATCTTGATTACTCAAGAAGGGCATAGTATTGCAAAAAATATAGAGTTCAAACCAGGTCCAAGATTCGATAGCATAGAGGTAGGTAGTTAAAAACTCGCTATCCTCCTCTGCTAGTGGGTAGCTTTTATCTAGTGAATGGATAGCATCTTTAATCACAATAGAGTTCAAACGGCGATAAGTCTGCGCCATCTGTTCTTGCTCAATTTCTTTCAACAATTGTTCTAAGCCAGCTATATCTTGATGGACAAAGCGATCCACAATCCTTCTACCAAATCGCATATGTGGAGATTCTTGGTAGTTGTTGAGCTTGTGCCCAAACTCATCAAAGGTCACATTGATCCCTTGGATCGCTAGGATCAACTTATCCGCAGACAGCATGGACTGCCCTAGTTCAAACTTGGATAGCTGAGAGGCTGTTAGTCCAGCACAAGCTACATCTGACTGCTTGAGCTTTCTTGCCAGGCGCAATTCCTTGTAAAAATTCTCCTAATTCCTGTTTTTTTCAATCATAGACAAACTTCCCTTTACTATTCTATTCGTAAAAAAACTTTTTACTTTTTTTAACATATTATAAAATATTTTTAGCAAAAAAAGCCAGCTCAAAGCTGACTCTTTTATTCCATGGTATCAAAAAGCGAGACTTGGTTTTGGCATTGAGGTCTAAGTCTGCAAAAGTTTTTCTTTGTTCCACTCACTAACGCTAGCATAGGCAATCATGCCTGCATTGTCTCCGCAAAGTCGCAGGGGAGGAATGATGACCTTGACATCAGTGATTTCGGTTGCTAAGCGTTCTCTGAGACCTTTATTAGCTGCTACACCACCAGCCACAACCAGGGTTTTAACAGGGTATTTCTCCAGTGCCTTCTTGGTTTTTGCCATGAGAATATCCATGACAGCCGCTTGGAAGGAAGCACACAAATCTTCTCTAGACAGCCTTTCTCCTTTTTGCTCAGCATTGTGGTGAAGATTGATAAAGGCAGATTTCAAACCTGAGAATGAAAACTCCAGATTATCTTCCTTAATCATGGCACGAGGGAAATCATAAACATCCTGACCTTGATGAGCCAACTCATCAATCTCACGACCTGCTGGATAGGTCAAGCCCATGACACGGCCGACCTTATCATAGGCCTCACCAACCGCATCATCTCGGGTCTCTCCAACAATCTTGTAGTCACCAGCCTCAGACACATAGACCAACTCTGTGTGCCCACCACTGACTAAGAGGGCTAGCAAGGGAAACTCCAAGGGTTCCACACTTTGAGCCGCCATGAGGTGGCCAGCCATGTGGTTCACAGGAATCAAAGGAAGGCCATGCGCCCAAGCAAAAGCCTTGGCAGCTGATAAACCAACTAGCAAGGCTCCGACCAAGCCTGGTCCATAAGTAACCGCAACAGCTGTCACGTCCTCTTCGGTAATTCCTGCTTCTACTAGTGCCTCCTCGATACAGGCTGTAATGACCTCGACATGGTGACGGCTAGCTACTTCTGGTACTACGCCCCCAAAACGTTTGTGGCTCTCAATTTGACTGGCAATGACATTGGACAAGAGCTCATCGTCGTTTTTCAAGACGGCGACACTAGTCTCATCACAGGATGTCTCGAATGCTAAAATATATCTATCCTTCATCTATTTCTCTCTTCATGATAATGGCGTCCTCAACTGGATCATGGTAATAGGCCTTTCTCTCAGCGATGATGTCATATTTTCTTTCTTGTAAAATGCTTGCGCTCGTTGGTTTGACTTTCTGACTTCGAGAAAAATCTCCTTGTCTATCGGTAATTTGCAAACAAGGCTGACGCAATCCCCTGACCCTGATAGGCTTTTTTGACAGCGATTTGCAAGACTTCTGCTTCAAAGATATTTTCCTGAACAGCTAGAAAACCTATCACTTCTATCCCATCGTAGGCTAAAGCATACCAGGTCTGGTCTTGGGACAGGTCTGCTTGGATTTGTTCCAGCGTCCAAGGACTGACGGGATACACATCTACCATAACAGCGTAGATGACTTGATCCAAGTCAGGCTGCTGTTGGATTCGTTTAATCTCTATCATAGGCGTTTAATGTAAGACTCGCCCGACTCGGTGTGATTCTTGAGCCAGTTTTCCTCAGCTTCGACACGTTTAGGTAATTCGGCACAAAATCATGCAAGGAGTCTGCTTCCTTGTCCCAAGCCCAAAGAGCAAGATTAGCTGCATTTGGCAAGGTTTCTTGGTAGTTGGCATGTGGCAATTGTTCTTGAATCTGCTCGACAAAGGCACCCACTTCACCAACAAAGGTTACCTGATCAGCATCCTTGACTTTTTCTAACACCTCTTCAAAAGATAGGTGCGCTTCTGGAAAGACTGGCTGGGCATTTTCATAAAATCCTGCATACACATTGTTACGGCGTGCGTCCATCAAAGGGACAACCAAACCTTCCTGCTGGCTCGGTACCAGGGCTAAAAGGCTAGACATCCCAACTAACTCGATGTTCAGGGTATGAGCCAAAGTCTTGGCAGTCGCTACTGCGATTCGCAAACCTGTGTAGCTACCTGGCCCCTCTGCCACGACGATTCGATCCAAATCCTTGGGTGTCAAATCTAGACTACCCATCAAAAAATCGATAGCAGGCATCAGAGTGATACTGTGATTTTTCTTGATATTAATCGTGGTCTCAGCAAGAAGCTGCTTGTCCTCTAAAATAGCTAGAGAAAGAGCCTTGCTGGACGTATCAAAAGCTAATACTTTCATAACACATTCCTATCTTTTTGTCTGTTTACTATTATACTACAAAAGCTGACGCATGGGAATTTTCTTTGTCTTGAAACAAAAATGTCCTGCCAAATTGACAGGATAAGTACTTAAGTATTCAAGCCAAAGTAAAATACAAACCAGACCACATAAGTCACAAGGAGAAGGAAAAACGAATACAGAGTCACGAAGCCAATCTTCCAAAGGAACTTGGTTTTTCCGATGCTCTAGCCGAGTATATAAAACATTTCCTCCGTAAACACAGGCAACAAAAATCATAAAAGCTACCAAACGAATGCCGATAGCAAAAGTAAATAGGTTATTCATCTTTCAACCTCCTTGATATGGAAATGTCTCTTATGACTTTATTATAGCACTTGCTTCTGATGTCTTCAAATACTTATATAAGGTAAAATGAAACGTATTTCAAGCTCCTTACTTTCATGTTTCCTGCTTTTACTAATTCCCCTTTTTATGTTATAATTGAAATAATTGTAACGAATCAAGGTCAATAAAGACAAAAAATGAACTGGAATCAAACCAGCTTCAAACTGAGCATTTTTGAATATAGCTGACCTGAAAGCAGAAAGGAAACATATGATTTACAAAGTTTTTTATCAAGAAACAAAAGAACGCAGCCCACGTCGTGAAACAACACGCTCACTCTACTTGGACATCGATGCTAGTTCAGAACTTGAAGGACGTATCGCTGCTCGCCAACTTGTAGAAGAAAATCGTCCAGAATATAATATCGAGTTTATCGAACTCTTGTCTGACAAATTGCTAGACTACGAAAAAGAAACTGGCGCATTCGAAATTACGGAGTTCTAATATGGCCTACACTCTTAAACCAGAAGAAGTCGGCGTTTTTGCCATTGGTGGTCTAGGAGAAATCGGAAAGAACACATATGGTATCGAATATCAAGACGAAATCATCATCGTTGATGCAGGGATTAAATTCCCAGAGGATGACCTTCTCGGTATCGACTACGTTATCCCTGATTACTCCTACATTGTAGAAAATATCGACCGCGTTAAGGCTCTTTTGATTACACACGGACACGAGGACCATATCGGAGGGATTCCTTTCTTGCTTAAGCAAGCCAATATCCCTATCTATGCAGGTCCACTGGCCCTTGCCTTGATCCGTGGAAAACTCGAAGAGCATGGACTTTTACGCAACGCTACACTTCACGAAATCAACCACAACACGGAGTTGACCTTTAAAAACCTTAAAGCAACTTTCTTTAGAACAACCCACTCGATTCCAGAGCCATTGGGAATTGTCATCCACACACCTCAAGGGAAAATCGTCTGTACGGGAGACTTCAAGTTTGACTTTACACCAGTTGGGGAACCTGCAGACTTGCACCGCATGGCAGCTCTAGGTGAAGATGGAGTACTTTGTTTGCTCTCTGACTCGACCAATGCTGAAGTGCCAACCTTTACAAACTCTGAAAAGGTTGTCGGCCAGTCGATCATGAAGATTATCCAAGGTATCGAGGGACGCATCATCTTTGCATCCTTTGCCTCAAATATCTTCCGTCTCCAACAAGCTACTGATGCTGCTGTTAAAACAGGGCGTAAGATTGCTGTCTTTGGGCGCTCTATGGAAAAGGCCATTGTCAACGGGATTGAACTTGGTTACATCAAGGCGCCTAAGGGAACCTTTATCGAGCCAAATGAAATCAAAGACTATCCTGCGGGTGAGGTTCTCATCCTCTGTACAGGTAGTCAGGGTGAACCAATGGCAGCCCTCTCTCGTATCGCTAACGGAACTCACCGTCAAGTGCAACTCCAACCTGGTGATACTGTTATCTTCTCATCTAGCCCAATTCCAGGAAACACCACTAGCGTTAACAAATTGATTAACATCATTTCTGAAGCTGGTGTTGAAGTCATCCATGGTAAGATTAACAACATCCATACATCTGGACACGGTGGTCAGCAAGAGCAAAAACTCATGCTCCGCTTGATTAAGCCAAAATACTTCATGCCTGTTCACGGTGAATACCGCATGCAGAAAGTTCACGCTGGGCTAGCGGTGGATACTGGCGTAGAGAAGGACAATATCTTTATCATGAGTAATGGTGATGTGCTTGCCCTCACTGCAAACTCTGCTCGTATCGCAGGTCATTTCAATGCTCAGGATATCTACGTCGATGGAAATCGTATCGGCGAAATCGGTGCAGCTGTGCTTAAAGATCGTCGCGATCTATCTGAAGATGGTGTTGTACTTGCTGTCGCAACCGTTGACTTCAAGTCTCAGATGATCCTATCTGGACCAGATATTCTCAGCCGTGGATTTGTCTACATGCGCGAATCTGGTGACTTGATCCGTCAAAGCCAACGCATCCTTTTCAATGCTATTCGTATCGCTTTGAAAAACAAAGATGCCAGCGTCCAGTCTGTCAATGGCGCTATCGTAAATGCCATTCGACCATTTCTTTACGAAAATACTGAACGTGAACCAATCATCATTCCGATGATTCTCACACCAGATGAAGAATAAGAAAAAATTCTCTGAAATCGAATGACTTCAGAGAATTTTTATAGTTGGTTGAATCTAGAATAGTACACTACGGATTCTAAAAGAACTTCTAGAAATTAAGTTGACTTTCCTAATCTCTTTGTTCACATCTTAATTCAATCTACTATATTATTTCACGACAAGCTCGTAACGAGTTTTGCTGGTGAAAGTTTCACCTGCTTTTAGGATGACTTGGTCTTTAAGGTCACTATGAATAGCATCTGGTAAAGCCTGTGCTTCAAGAGCAATCCCATTGTGCTGAATCATCGGCTGACCAGCGATGATGACACTCTCATCCACAAAGTTTGCTGTATAAACTACAAAGCAAGGTGCTTCTGTCTTAAAGAGTAAGAAACGACCTGAACCCTGGTCATAGAGGAAACCAGCATTATCATGTCCTGCAGGCAGAGCAAATGGATGGTCCAAACCAGATACGAGTTGGATTTGCTCATCTTCTTCTGCAAAGATATCCTTCAACAAGGCACCATTATAGATATGTTTGACCACATCACGATTAGCATCTGGGAGCTTTTAGCTGGAACACCATCAGGAGCAATTGGATAAATCCCCTCTGTATTCAATTGGAATACATGGCGGTCAACTGTCTGCGTGAAATCACCAGATAAGTTAAAGTAGCTATGGTTAGTTGGATTGACCAAGGTATCCTGGTCTGTCGTTACCTTGTAACTAACTTCGTAGGCACCACTTTCTTCCAAGTTGTAGCTAATCCAGATCTTAAGATTTCCAGGGAAACCTCCTGTCCCGTCTGCTCTTTCTGTGTAAAGAGTCAAACCATTATCATTCACTTCAACTAGCTCAAACAAGCTAGAATCCCAACCAGTTGAGCCACTGTGGTTACAGTTGCTAGCATTGTTGACTTCAAGATCATAGGTCTTACCATTAAGTTCGAAAGTCGCTCCTGCAATACGACCTGCAACTGGACCTACACTTGCTCCATGTTTAGGGCTATTTCCCACATAGCTTTCAAAATCGTCAAAACCTAGGATAACATTGGCAAAATTTCCAGCCTTATCTGGAGTTACATAGCGTAGAATTGTTGCACCATAAGTCATGATTTCCAGTTGGTATCCTGCCTCCGTTTCAAAACGGTAAGCGAGGACATCCTTGCCATCAACTTTCCCAAATACACGTTCTGTGTATGCTTTCATCCTTCTCTCCTTTTTCTAATTCAATTAAGTAAACAAACCATAGAAAGCGCATTCACTCTCTATGGTTTTATTTTATGATTTACAGACACCTTTGTCAAGAAACCATAGATATTTTATTAACAAAAGTCGTTTCTTCTATTTCTGATCTATGCTTCTACACGTTCAGTCCATGAAGTAGCTGTTGTTTGAAGTACTTTATTGAGTTCATCAATGTTTTCAAATCCAGTTGTACGAAGCCATTCGCGAGCTGCTGCTTCACCATCTTTGATATAAGCTTCAACTGATCCAGCCCATGTTGCACGTCCACAAAGAACACCGTTGAAGTTTGCACCTGATTCGTGGGCAAAGACAAGAGTTTCTTGGAAGAGTTTAGCTGATACACCTGCACTCAAGTAGATGTAAGGAAGGTTAGTCGCTTCATCTTGTGCTTTGAAGAAAGCAGCTGCTTCTTCACGTGTATGAACAATTTCGCCATCACCAAAGCCTTCAACGTATTTCACGTTAACTGGAACTTCTACTTTCAAGACATCAATGTTGAAGCGTGGGTCTGAGAAGACCTTCATAGCACCGATAACTTTGTGTGGTTTTACTTTAGCGTATTCTGCAGAACCTGCGTCCGCAATCTTTTCATCGTAAGCCAAGATTTCAAGGAAGAATGGAATATCTTCAGCTACACACTCAGAACCAATACGTTCAATGTAGGCTTGTTTTTGTTGGTTGAGTTCGTCAGAGCTATCTACGTCATAGTAAAGCAAGAACTTAACAGCATCTGCACCTTGTTCTTTGATACGTTTTGCAGACCAAACGTCCAAGCAGTCTGGCAAGCGTTTTGTACTTGTTGTATCGTATCCTGTTTTTCTCATAAGCAAGGAGAAGACCTGCATTTGGATCAAGAGCTTTTGTAGCTGGAAGTCCGTACTCAGGGTCAAGTAGCATTGATGAAGCGTATTTTGTCAATTCATCCGCTACCAATACTTTAAGTTCTTCCATTTGAGCTACTGTTGGCTCTTCTGTTTGGTATTGAGCCATAAGGCGTTTCAAAGCACCACGTTGGTCAAAAGCAAGAGCTGAGATGATACCATTCTCATCAGAGAGTTTTTGCATACAAGCAAGTTTATTTGGGCTTAATTTTAATTTACTCATAAATAACTCCTTATTTTTCAAACTCGTGAATAATGACACCTTGAACTACACGGTTAACTGTACCTGTAGGTGATGGTGTATCTGGTCTGTTACCAACTTTAAGTGAAGTCAAGAGAGCAAATAACTGACCATAAACGATGTAAGGGAAGACACGGTAAACATCATTCAGAACCCCACCGCATCCAAGTGCTACTTCCTTCACATTTTCAAGGCCGAAGGCTTGATCACTCAAGAGAACAACACGTCGAGCAATTTGGTCGCCTGCAACTTCACGAACCAAGTCCAAATCATACTTGCGAGTGTAATCTGTGGTTGAACCAAATACCAAAACAACTGTATCTTCATTGATCAAAGATTTTGGACCATGACGGAAGCCAACTGGACTTTCATACATAGTCGCTACTTGACCAGCAGTCAATTCCAAAATTTTAAGCTGTGCTTCATGAGACAGACCAAAGAATGGACCTGCACCTAGATAAATCACTCGGTTAAAGTCTAGGTCAACCAACTCTTTGACATCTGCCACATTGTCAAGAACTTTGCGAGCTAAACTAGATAGCACGTCGAAACGTTCAGCTTTAACAGCAAAGTCTGTCGGATCAAAAACCAAGAGCGCTGTCAACATCATTGAAGTGAAGCTTGAAGTCATCGCAAATCCAGCATCGTTGGAAGCAGCTGGTTGCAAGAGCAAGAGGTTGCGGTCATCACCATGAGCTTGAAGAGCCAATTTCCCTTCAGCCGCACATGTGATTGTTACTTGATAAAGTTCATCAACCAAGGCCTTAGCCAAGTCAACTGTTGCTACACTCTCAGGCGAGTTTCCGCTACGTGCAAATGATACTAAAACAGTTGCCACATCTTTTTTCAAATAAGTTTGTGGGTTTGCTACGATATCAGTTGTCGCGATAGCATTAAAATTCCATTTACGTTCATCATAAACTTCTTTAAAGTAAGGAACCAGAGTATCACCTACATAAGCAGAAGTTCCAGCACCAGTCAGGATAACTTTGATATAGTCATGTTTATCAGCAATTCCTTGCAAGAAAGGCTGCAATTTCATCACGTCGTGCTTGATAAAGCTTTCAAAAAGCTTCTTTCCAAACATCTGGTTGTTGGTAAATTTCGCGTGTTGTGATTTCTGCCCCCAACTCAAGCAATTCTTCTTTTGTATAATCTAGCATTGAGTTCCTCTAATCTATTATTATATTGTTTTTTTATTTAAAATATGGGAATGGGAGTAAGTCCCCATTCCCATTTATATTCTATGAAATGTGTTCTAACAGTATTTCAGTTATTACACTTATTCATCTTCATCGTCATCGAAGCCCTGCCAATAGATCATTTAACTTTGACAATGCTTTCTGAAGCACGAGTTTTTATAATCTGCATCCAGCGCCAGTTAGGCTTGCATTGATAAATTCAATCACCATTGGAAGATTCATTCCTGCATAAAGTTCGATGTCACGACCTTCCATAATCAGACGACTCACCACGTTACATGGTGTTCCACCAAGGAGGTCAGCAAAGACGATGAAAAGTCATCCAAACCTTCGAACAGCAGCTTCAAATTTCGCAGTAAAATTCTTCTGGTCCATCTTCTGGAAGAAGAGCTACCGCATGAATGTTTTCTTGTGGACCCCATAATCATTTCTGTGCTACCTTTTGAGTTCTTCACAGAAACGTCCATGAGCTCACTAAAATTAATGATTTAGTCATATATTATGCGCCCATTCCAAGCAAGAATTTTCCGATGAATGAAAGTCCAACTGCAAGAGCAATGATGATACCGATTGCTTTTGTAGAGTTCATACCTTTCTTACCAAGCAACCAGAAGATGAATGCTGTGAAGATTGCTGGAAGCAAGCGTGGGAAGATTGAGTTCAAGATGTCTTGGAAGTCAATCATTTTCTCACCGATTGGCAATTTGTAAGAAATTTCAAAGTTGATCATTGTTGCTACAAGAGCACCCATCATGAACACACCAAGTACAGATGCAGCGTCAATCAAAGCTGTTAAAGTACTTTGCATGTTGTTGATAAGGTTAACCCCTTCTTTGTAAGCAAATTCCAATTGTTTCCAACGGAAGATGTCATACGCTACTGCAACTGCGATCCAAAGGAAGATACCCCATGGTTGGCCAGCGATAGCCATTGTTGCAGCGATAGAACCCATGATAGCTGGTACAAGTGAACCGAAGATAGTGTCTCCAAGAGGAGCGAATGGTCCCATCAAACCTGTCTTGATACCGTTAACTGCATCTTTTGAGCCAACGCCATCTTTTTCTTCCATAGCAAGGTCAAAACCAGCGATGATTGTGTGGAAGAATGGTGAAGTGTTGAAGAATTGAGTATGAACTTTCATCATTTCTTTCAACTCAGGAGTTCCATCTCCATACATTTTACGCAATTGTGGCAAGATCATGTAAAGGTAACCTGATGCTTGCATACGCTCGTAGTTCCAACCTAATTGGAAAGTGAACAAGCTACGTTTGTTAATTTGATTAAAATCTTCTTTTGTTAATTTGTAATTAGAATTCGTCATCTTCAATTTCCCCACTTTCTGATTGTGTAGAAGGTACTGCTACAGCAACTTTCTGGCTGTTCTTGAAGTGAACAACTGCAAGGAAGATACCCACGATAGAGATACCGATCATAGACAATCCTTTGAAGTTGTTAACAAAGCCAATTTTTTCAGCAACGTCAGCAGGAAGAGTGCCAATGATACCAGCAACTGCTCCACCAAGACCTGTTACGTATGAGTAAAGTACAGTCAACATAGCTGTCAAACCGAATCCCATAGCAAGGTAGTGAAGGTTACGTTTAACTGGAAGGTAACGAAGCAAGATAGCGAATCCAAGACCTGGAAGCATACGACCTGCAAGAGTCAAACCGTCTGCAACCCATTGGTATTCTTTAACAAGGTTTACAACACCTTGTACGAATTCTCCACCGAAGGCAAGGGCGAAGAATACTGGAAGGGCACGTGAAGCAGCCCATGGAAGCGCACCAAGAAGGTAGTTGCGTTCGATTGCTTTATAGTCGAAGCGTTCGATCGCAGCGTCAATACGGTGTGCGAAGAATGTAGTAGTCATACGACCAAGTACGTCGAAGTAAGTCAAAAGTGCCGCTACTGGTACAGCGATTGTAGTGATCGCAAGATCTGTTTCGATACCTTGTGAAACTGAGAAAGCTGTCGCAAGAACCGCACCAGAAGTTGCGTCGATACGAGAAGCACCACCGAAGGTACCTACCCCAAGGACAAACAACTGCAAGCTACCACCGATAAACAAACCAGTTGTCAAATCTCCCATGATCAAACCAGTAATGAAACCAGCAAATACAGGGGAACCTGCAGAAGAAACGATCGTCAACTCATCACAAATTTGATAAGCTGAGTACAGAGTGAGAAGTAAAATTTGCCACCATTGTATCATAACAATGACCTCCTAAAAATTTTTTCCTATTTTAATAAGCTCAAAAAGTCTGAAACTGGATCATTTGGAACCATTTGAGCAGTAAGTTTAACACCTTTTTTTCCGCCAATTTGTGGAAATCTTCCACGTCTTTATCAACAACGTTGATAGAACGAGTGATAGCACGTGTTTCTGGTGTTTGCGACATATTGCCGACGTTGAGAGTTTCAAGCGGAACTCCTGCTTCTACCAAACCAAGAAAACGGTCTGGTTTACGAGCCACGATAAAGAGACGTTGGCTGTCATATTTACCAGCAAGAAGATTCGCTGCCGCTTTTTCAACCGGCAAGATACTAAGTTTTACACCTGGTGGTGTTGCAAGTTTCAAATCCGCTCTTTTTCAATATCGTTGTTCACAACCTCGTCGTCAACGACCATGATGCGAGAAACATTTGAGCTTCGCAGCCCAAAGATTGGCTACTTGTCCGTGGATTAAACGTCCATCGATACGGCATCCTACAATTGTCATAAAGTTTTCCCCCTTTATGTGTTTTAAAGTGTAGGGTTTACGAGTTAAATGTATGTGTTCTTTATAATCCCCTTCAGTTTCAAAGATAATGATGCGGTTAGCACCTTCTTTGAGATAGCTGTGTGGAATATAAAGCGATAAGGGTTGGACCAACGTTCCAGAAACGTCCTAGATTACGGCCATTGACATAGGCAATCCCTTTACCAAACTCAGATACAGTCTAAAGTAGGTGTCCTTTGGCACCTCAACTTCAAAAGTCATAGGCGTAAAAGGCAGGTTGCCCTTCTGTCCATCCTTTTGAAAAAAATCAATCTTTCTCAGGATTATCTAGTGGGAAGTGGATAGTGTTTCCCAGTTTAGTAAGAAAGTGCAAATCCTTTGCAGACTCCCTGTCCGAATTCCCTTTTACGTTGCGTATCTGCTAAGAACTTATGCCCATAATTGACACGTCCCATATTTTCAATCAGGATATCTAAAATCTGAGATAGCGCTTTTCTTTTTCTCCTTGATAGAAGATATCTTCACCCAATCTCTGTCTGATATTGGGTTTGTAACCCATTTGACCATCGACATAAAGAGCTGAGCTCTATCTCGACCATCAATGATGCGAAGTCTTTCTTCTTCTGCATCCCAGTTTAGCTTTCTGTACGATAGAGTAGATAGCCATAGCTTTGTCCCAACTCCTCCATTTTTCTTAGGATAAAGGCTTTCAGTTGGACTTGACAGACTATCCAAGGTTTCAAACAAGGGAAACTTTTTCAACCAGTGGAATGTTTTTCGACTTCCATACTCTCTTTGTAAAGTGGCTCTAATTGTGGATACTCAGGATAGTAAGTCGCCATCATTTTCCTTAACTGCCATGTATTTAGCAGTTGGATTTGCCAGCTTCATTAAGGAGAGCGTCATAATCATAAGATGTTACTTGTGGTAAATCGATGGTTCCTCGAGCTGAACAACCATTCATAAAAACCAAAGTTTAGTTCCACCGTGGAACATATAA
>BNJT01002247.1_pt1 | contig 30719 bp, 41 predicted proteins | sample 8540491 | NCBI WGS metagenome assembly BNJT01 (sample SAMD00202455, study PRJDB9452) | human saliva metagenome | host: Homo sapiens | reverse complement strand
TACCAGTCGGGATGCTTCGTCTCCCGGGATGATGTCGTAAGTTGCTCCTTTTGGTATGAAACCAATGGGGGCGACTTTTTTCTTGCCTTTTTCTTCGGTGTAGGTGGGGGCAGGTAGTTTCGCGTTGACAATGTCCTCGCCCAGAAGCTCACTCAGGCTCAGGTCGAGAGCACCTGCGATAACCAATAGATCACTGAACGTAAATTCCTTCTGACCAGTAAAACCTCTCACTCATGTTGCTTGGGCTTACCCCAAGAATTTTTGAAAGTTTATATTGAGACATTCCCGCCCGAGCAGCCGCCGCTTTTACTTGGCGAGCAAGGGCTAACCCTGGGGTGCATAAGCTTTCGATAGTATCCATAAGGTAAATTATACAACGATAAGTAGAACTAGCAAGGTACTAAGCGCAAAAAAATTTCTATTTGCGACACGCCGATGCTTGAAGTGTTCTGAAAATCAGAATATTATTTCTTATATGAAACACGCTGAAACTATCAGGTCGAACGTTAGGCTGACCGCCGCAAAGTTTGACCTTAAGCAAAAAGACCTAGCGGCCATTCTGGGAATCTCATCCGCTCGGATGGGAGTGCGACTCAAGGGGAAGAAGGAGTTTTTACCTTCTGAGCTAGAGAAAATCGCTAACCATCTTGGGATAGACATCATGACCTTCTATAAATCCGAGGAGGAGAAGTGAACTTGTCTGTTATGCAGCGCCCTGCCGCTGAAGTTGGGATCGGACATTTCGTCCCCAAGAAGCAAGAAGTATCAGGGCTGTATGCCGATGCTCGCGCAGAGCTGGAGCGAGATCCGCTCATGTTTCAGATCCTTGCGAATTTTGAGCAGGAACAAGGGCTACCTGCCTTCACAGGTACGGCAAAAGAGATCCTTGATGCTCGTATTTCCCGGTACGTGGTTGTCTCGCAGGGCTGGGGTAACGCAGTTTCGCCGGATGAGCTGACACACACTGCTACGTGGATAGCTCTAGCAGCGGCATAAATAACGGGTTGTAGAGGGATTTAGATTCACAATGTCTTTTCGGATGGTCAACTGGGCATATACACATGATTTGCCCCCAAGCCAGAAATTTTTACTCGTCACACTTGCTGATAAAGCAGATGACGACGGCACAACCAGTGCAGGTGTGGAGTTTTTGGCGTACGAGACTGGTATCTCTGCTCGCACTGTTATTCGCCATCTCAAGCAGCTTGAAGAAATGGATCTGCTTCATAAAGAGCGCCGGGAATGGAAAGGGTTCGGCGGTCGGAAGACGAATCTGACGATCCTGCACCCCTGGGTTGAAGGTTCCAAACCGACGTGGCATGACTACAAAAAGCTACAGCAGAAGACAGAAAAAACTAAGCGCGCATTCGGTGTCACTGAGCCTGTGGAAAACTTTGAACCTGCACAAGGTGACAATTTGGCACTTAGTTCAAATTCCGGGGCAGATGCACAAGGTGACAATTTGTCACCTTCTGTACACAAGGTGACATCTGTGCACACACAAGGTGACAAATCGTGCAATTTTGAGGGTGGCGCATTAAAGGAACGCGCGCACGGACTTAACCATCAGTTAATTAACCATCAGTCCGTCAGTCAGTCTGTTAACTCACTTGGGCCTGTGGAAAACTCTGACGGATCGACTGACCGACGGATGAGGATTGAAAATTCAAAAAATCCACAGCCGGGCTCCGGGTCTGTTCAGGGGCAAGCTACTGCTCCGCAGCCGAATCCAACCCGAGGGGCTAAGGGTGAAAAGCCTTCCAAAAGCCCTCAGGGGCCTCAAGGAAGCCATGAAGCCTCTTTTGTGGGTAAATCCTCACCCACTGCTGTTTTAGGCTCTCAGCAGGGCGTACAGGGCTCTGTGGGGTCTGAGTCGGGGACAGCTGGCCCTGGTGGTATCGCTGGTGAGGTGGCCGCTAGGGGCGCGTTGGTGCAGCAATACGTTCAGGGTGTGGATTTGCAGCAGCTTGCTGTTGAGCTTGTCTCTGATGGTGTTCCAGTGGCGGAGGTTCAGGCCGTAGTGCAGGCTCAGAGGCTTTCCCGCATGGTTGAGGCTGCGATATCTCGGTCGAAGCAGGTGCGGTCGCCTCAGCGGTACTGCCGGGCAGTACTAGCGCGGGAATGGGGGCAATTTGTGTCGCTGTGTGCACCTGCTGCCTATCCGCTGTGTGCTCGTCATCGGGTGCGTTTATCGCCTGCTGGGCAGTGCCGTGAGTGCGTTCAGGAGTCTCGTGAGGCAGCTGAAGAAGCTTCGCATTCTCGTGGCGTGAATATGCGCCAGGTGCGTCAGCTCGCTCAGGAGCGCGGGTTGAATTTGGAAAATATTCGGAATCTTGAACTCGGGCCCGTTGTGGAGGGTCTGGTTCGTGACGGGGTTGTGGCCGCTGAGGCGGGTCAGGTTGCCTGCTTCCTTGCGGATAACCCGGAAATTGTAAGTGATTTAGAGCAGAAAAGGACGGCGTGAACAACCGTGAAACAGCTTGCAACAATTTCAAAAACCAGTGTCCACGCCGCTGATACTAGCGTATCAGCAGCACAGGCTAAGAATCCAACGGGTTCAGCGGATTCACAGGTTAAATCTGCGGCGGCCCCGAGTGAGGGTCTGGTGTGGAATGAGGAGACGGCTGCGGCTTTCGAGACGATCCGTGGGGTCATCGCGCATGAGCTTACGAAGTACGGGCTTCAGCAGCATCTCGAAGATGTGTATCAAGATACGTATCTCGAAGCCTTTCATTCTTCGGCAACGTACGATCCGTCCAAAGGGGAGCTGAGCGTCTGGTTCCGGGGAGTCGCTTGGACTGTAGTGATGAGGTGCATCCGAAAAAATTTGCGCAGGGGGGAGTCGCGAGTGCAGTTATGAAGCTCATCTGGAGGATGCTGCTGGCGGCGTTGACGAGCTTGAAGAAACGGCACAGACGGAGCATATCTTGCGGGCTTTGTCGTTGGCGGTTGGTCATCATGTGGCGTTTGAACGTGCGCTGGTGCTGGCGTTTCGGTATGACGGTGATACGGGTGCTGCTGCTGAGTTTTTAGGTATTCCTCGGCGGACGGTGCAGTGGTCGCAGCAGATGGTGCGGAAGTTCGGGGTTGTGATTGCTCGGGCTTTGACGGTGCGTGCGGCACGGGAAGAGTACGGGAAAGCCCATGAGCCGGTAACGGTGGGCGAGTTGATGTGGTGTTTACCGCAAGAAGTAGATGCTGCCGGGTATGTGCGGCTGCTCGGGCAGGTGGGGTCGGTGAAGAAGGTGTCTAAGGCTGATGTGATGGCTGTGACTGGGCTTTCTCGTCCGGAGGCTGGCCGGTATGTGTCTGAGGTGGTGCGGATGCTGTCGATCGCCCGGTCAGTGGTCGAAACCGGCACCCTCGCTATTGCTGAAGAGGAAGCATAAATTATGTATGAAAATAAGGCTAAGAGGCAGCTAGGAACAGTTATTGGGGTTATTGCAGCTATTTTTATGGTTGTCCCCTCAATATTTATAGATGCGAATGCTACCCGAGCAAAACTTGATGATCGTGTTGTTGAGAAGACGGTTCAGACTACAGATTTGCTTAGTCTTCAGTTGTCTAAAGAGCAGGTAGAATCTAGCAGCTTTGAAGGTCGCACAGGCGGAAGCATTCTTGGAAATGTTGGCTATGTCCAGGGAAGTAGTGAAGGAAAGCCTGTGACATATATCTATCTTCGATACCGGGCTGAGAATGGTGACATTATTGATCGGCTCATCCCCAGGGATGATGTGCGTCTACGTGATGATTTGGAGCCTAATGCAGCGGCAACAGTTGAGATCGAGACTACTAAACATCGTAAGCCGACGTATGAAGACATCCAGAAGGATCCGGCTTTATGCTACGACGTGAACTTATTTCATGGCCATAGTGAGTTGGATAAGAGGGAAAATCGTAAGGCTCTTCCCGCTGAGAAATGCGGTAAAAATCCCGGTGATACGCCTGGTCAATGGCAGTTAGACCGTGAGACTCCAGCAGTGGTGCATATCCCTAAGAACTCCGTCATTGTCACGATTAATCCCAATATGGTTCCTGATGGGGCTAAAAAATAGTAGCCCTACATTCTGAAAGGAAGAAGCAATGGAAGAAATTAATTACTTTTTAAAAATATCGCTAAGCATTTTTCCGGTTATGATTTTTATTTTATTCACCGTAGCAGGTGTAAAAATGGAAAAAGAACGTCCTATGAAACGTACACCTTTCTATGGTGAAAGGTTTAAAGTAATTGGATATACGGAAACTAAGGTGGGTCCTCCGTGGCTTATAATTAATACTTTTTTTTTGGTTTCCTTTTAGCATCCCTTTTGATGTTTTTTAGGTTTATTCTTCAGTAAGAAAGGAATTCAGAAATGTTTAAAATCTTCAAGAAATATGCAGTACTTGACGTTGTTGAGACTAATGATTATGAAGCGTATTGCATGTATGAGCAGGTTGCTGGTGGTTATGCTGGTTCTCTCTATGAAACTGAACGGGATTTGTTGACAACTTATTATAAGTCGAAGACCACGAAGTCAAGTATGAAAGAAATTAAACTTTCTCAGCGGCATTGCAGGCTTTGGTGTGCTGCTGCAGAAGGGCTTCTAATTCTCTGTGTTCGAGATCAAGGGAAATATGGTGTTGAGCATTGGAGTAAGCTTCGTGATTTTGCGGTCATGTTGGATACACACCGCCCAGTTTCAAGCGATATGTGTAAAAGTTTGCCGTGCTTTCTTGAGGCGAAGCGGATTATTCAACAAGAAGTTTCTTCCCGCTCAGGTGCTATGACTGAAGATATTTCTAAATCTGCTCAGAAGCGTGCGGAGGATATTAAAGAAGCTTGTGCATGGCTTAGTAAGGAAGAAGGTGAATAAAATATGGAAGCTGCTTTCATTTTTTATATTAATTCATTATTTACCGTTCCTTTTTTGTGTATTTTTATAGTGTCAATCTTGAATCTAATCCTCTCTTTAGCTAATTCTCGGGGTGAGCGTAAGGTGAAGAATATGATACCTATAGTGATAATTTCAGGGGTTGCTTGGCTTGATTGGGCTCATGTTCCTAGAACTGTATGTGAATATTTTGCCTGTATCCATGCGGCTGCTATTGGCTTCGGGAATTCTTTTCGTTGTCGGATTTATTATCCGCCGATTGCGGAAAAATTGTTATGTGAAAAAATAAGAGAGTTTCCCAGGGATTTTCTGGGTATTTTAAAAGGAAATCTAAGGAATCACAGGATAAGTTGGTAGATTCTTATGTTTATAGTTTTTGTTTTTTGTATGGTTGCTGTTTTGATGGCGGCCACGTTTACGGTGGGGGCTTTAGCGGCATTCCGGATCGGGCGTGGGCTTCGGCCGTTTGATCTCTCGACGGGGATGCTGCTGATTGGGGCGTATGTGCTTGGTGTGGTCGGGGTGCTGATGTATGTGCAGCAGGCAGAGGATCCTGCGTTGGTGCCGATGGCGATTACGGTGTTGTTTGTTGTGGTGTCTGTTGTCTTCACTCTGCGGCTGCTCCGGAATTTACGGGTACAGGCTCGTATGAAAAGCGAGTTTTCTCGACAGAAACTTTTATCGGACTGGTTCGACACTAAAGAATAAAAATTAGTTGGAGATAGAAAGGAATTTCTGTTATGCTCTATCGTGAGTGTTCTAATTCTCGTCGTTGTTGCTATTTCTATTGTGTGGGCCTTCAAGACAGGGTATGTCAAGGCTTTGTCGGAAGGGTACGTTTTCTCGTTTACCGAGGGTACAGCTGAAGACGGTTCTTCCGTCTCTGTGCTACTACTTGAGCGAGGGTGGCGGGATCGTAAGTTCGTGGCCGCGTCTCCTGTTAATGAAAATATTCGTAGTGAGTATAGGGTTCCTGAGAAACGAGTTTCTTATTTTCTGAGTGATAATCGAGAAGGGTATGGGCAGCGGCTCGTTCCTTTGATGGAGGTTGTGCAGCAACGGAAGCAAAAAATAGTAGATCCATTGTATAACGTTGCAGCTGCGCAGCAAACTAGGAATGCGTACTGGCAAGCGGCGGAGCAGGTACAGAAAGAATTAGAGAAAGTCTACCGTAGGGCTGATTATATTTTTCTTCGGGTGCCGTCCAGGGAACAGGTGGAGTTTTAGCTCTGCGGAAGGTGCGCGAGAATCGTGCTGAGTTTGATAATCCCCTTACTCTGTCGTCTGCTAGGTGGCTTGGTATGGCTGCTGAGTTTTTAGGTCTTCTATCCGGGGCTGCCTATGAGGATTTCCTAGATTCATGCGAAGGCATGGATAAAGAAGATATTGTCCTTATGGATGAAGATGTACGACAGGAGATCATGAAGTATGTGGATGATCCGAAGCAGGAGCGGAAGCTCCGCCGCCGTAAGAAGTGGGCTAGTTTCTGGGAGTATCCGCTAGATTCTCAGTGGTCTTGGGGTAAATCCCTGAATTTGAAGGGACAGGAGAGGAAACCATGATGGCGAGCATGTTAGTTGATTTTCTTGTTTTTGTAAGCATTCTTACTTTGTGCATCATAGGCATAGTAAATATCGATAAATTAGACTCCTTAGTTTCTTCTTCAGCAGTTCCAGGGTCTGGTGAACAGAAGAAGAATAGGTATCTTGGTGTGGCATCAAGGAAACGGTGGGTAGCCGTTCTGTATGGGGTAACCCATTTTCTAATTTTATTTGGTGGGTGGGCTGTCCTTATGTATTTCGTCATGATTTCCTGGGTCGTGCCTGCCTTTATGGATTGGGTCTTTCAGAATGCTGGTTTTCATGATGGGCGTTATGTGCCGTGGTGGCCACCTTCTTTTTATGCCCACGCGGGCAGTGAGAAAAAGTTTTTTGCTGTTTTTGTTGCGCTTTTCGCTCCCACCAGCGGATTACTGATGAGACCCCCGTTTTAGGTGCCTAGTGGCGCTTGTGGTGCTGGGTGCTTGGGGGTCTGGGTTTTTCCTGGGCTGTGTTGGTCTGGGAAGTCTAGTAATTAGTGGAGGAAATATGCTTGCTGCGCTGAATTCTTTTTTGATGAAGACTGCTGTGGTGATGGCTGAGGTGCCGAATCCAGGGCAAGGGGAGGCCCCGCCTGGGTCTGATGGTTTCCTGATGTTTCTTAAATGGGCTGCCTGGATCGTCTTTGGTCTAGCGGTGATGGGGATCTTGATTACTGCTGGGGCGATGATGGTTAATCATCATCGAGGCCAGGGCGGGCAGCATCTCGCAGCACTGGCCTGGGTCTGCGGCGGGTCTGTGGTCGCTGCTTCTGCCTCGCTTATTGTTGGCGCGTTTGTGAAGTAGCTGCTGCCGGTTTGGTGGGTAGGGACACTATAACCGTGTCCCTACCCACCTGTCTTTCATTTATTCCCTTCAATTTCTTGCATTTCTTGGAAGGAGCGCGTGTATGAGTGGGAAAGTATCGTTACCGAAGTGGAAGCTTGGGGGTCTTATCTCGGTCGTCGTGTTGCTGCTGGCGGTGGTGATTATTTCCTTACCGCGTGGTGGTGGGGATAGTTCCTCGTCGTCGTCTGCTTCTGCTGCTGCCGGTGGCGGCGGGGGAGCTTCATCAGCTGCTGGGTGTGCTGGTGCTGGGGTCTCTGCTGATGAGTCGGTGCGGGATCGAGCGCCTAAGGGTACGCAGTGGGTGACGACGGATTCGGGGTGGACCGGGCCGGTGTCATCGTCTGTAGGGCCGAAAACGGAGGATCCGTTCCGGCGGTGTTTTGAGCATTCAGCAGAAGGTGCTCTGTACGCGGCGGCATGGACACTGGTGCAGATTAATGACCCAGAGGTACGTAACGCGGCATTGGATCAGGCGTTAACGGGGCCTGGGCGGGTGGCTGCGAAAGAGAGCCTGCTCAAAAGTAAAGCTCGTAACGGTGAGTCGTCGTTCCAGCTGGGTGGGTATAAGTATTTATCGTTTTCTTCGGATCGGGCCTCGATTCGGGTGATGATTCAAACCTCCTCTGGTGAGTGGCGGAGCATGGATATGGTCATGGTGTGGGAAAACGGGGACTGGCGGTTGCATGTTCCTGCGGATGCGCGCAGTAGTATTTCCCGGGTGACGGACCCGTCACAGTTTATTCGGTGGAGGGCTTAGAACATGGCTGAAGAAGGGGACGTCAATTTCCATTGCGGTTTCGGGGATGCCGGGTGTGTGGCGTCGGAGAAATTTTTTGATGCCGCGTATAAAAATATTTCGAGTACGCTCGGGGAGATTGGCAAGGCGCTGGGTACGTTCTGGGTGGATACTCCCTCGATTAATTTAGGGACTGCTGCGGGTCAGCCTTCGGATGTTGTCGGGTTTTTATGGAACTCGACGGGCTGGTTTACCGGGGTGTTCCTCGTATTTGCTGTGCTGTATGGGGCAGGGCAAATGATTTGGCAGCGGCGGGGTCAACCATTGTGGGAATTGGTGGTGGCGCTGCTGAAGTTTACGTTTGCCTCGGGTGCTGGGTTAGCGGCGTGTGTGCTGCTGTTGCAGACAGGCGATGGGTATTCCAAATGGGTGATTGAAAAGTCTACCCCGCATGGTGGTTTCGGGGACTCGTTGATGCTGCTGCTCTCTATTGGGGTGGCTAACCCGTCAAGCGGGATCATCATGTTCGTGATCGTGATCGGGGTTATCGCGATTCTTGTGTCATTTGCGCAGATCGGGATGCTGATTGTGCGTGGTGCGTTGGCGCTGTTGCTGGCTGGGACGTTGCCGTTAGCGTACTCCGCGACGAATACTTCTTGGGGTCGGCAGTGGTCGCAAAAGCATACAGCGTGGCTGATCGCGTTTATTGTGTATAAGCCGGTGGCGTCAACGATTTACGCGGCTGCGTTTCGGATTCTGGATTCTTTTGGGAAAAAAGATGGTGATGTGGGGCAGCAGATTGTGTATTTCACGGCGGGTATTGTGCTGATGGTCGCTGGGTTGGTGGCGTTACCCGCGATTATGCGGCTGGTGACTCCTGCGGTAGGAGCGGCTTCTGGTGCCGGGGCGATGTTCGCTGGCGCAGCTGGGGGCGCGGTTGCCTCGGGAGCGATTAATGGGGGCATGAATATTGGTGGTAAGTCCTCTGGTGGTGGGGATAGTTCCTCTTCCTCTAGTGGTGATGCTGGGGCTACTGGTGCGGCGAATGCGAAGAGTGCTTCTGCTTCTGCTGGTGAAAGTAGCGCGGCCACTACTGCTGCCGGTGGCGGCGGGGGTGCTTCATCGGCTGCTGCCGGGGGTGCCTCCGCTGGTGGCGGGTCAGCGGCTGCTGGGGCTGCTGGTGGGCCGGTTGGTCTAGCGGTGGCTGCTGGTGCTCAAGCGGCTGCGGGTGCTGCGCAGAAGGTGGGGCAGGCAACGTCTGCTGCGGTGCATCAGGCTGCGGGAGAAAGTGCACCTGATTCGGTGTCATCGTCTGTCACTGGTGGCGGGTCCTCCGCTGGTGGTGGGGCGTCGTCTGGGCCGGAGCCTGAGAATCATAGTTCACCTTCTTCTCCTGGTGGGCAGGATACGCCGTCTGCTGGGCAGAATGGGCAGAGTGATTCAGGGTCTTCGACGGGGGCCGTGTCTGAGGGGCAGAACCAGAGTGGGCCGCCGCAGTCTGGTACAGGAAACAGTGCCGCTGGTGACGGTGGGCCGAGTGGGGGTCAACAGCAGCAGCCACCTGCTGCTGCTGCGGGTGGATCGTCAGAAACACAGAGTGGGGCACAGCCTACTGGTTCTGGTGGGCATACCACGAATCATACGACGCAGGGCTCTGGGCCGGAACCTGAGCCGCAGACGCAGAAGCTTCAGATGGGAGAAGGTCCTAGTGGCAGCAAATAGTAAATCTCCGGAGTATGTCGAGCCGACGTATGGGAATTGGCGGTTACCGGTTCGTGCTGGGTTAGGGCGGTTATCGGGGCTGACCTCGGTGATGGTGTTCATCAGCATTTTCGTCACGATTTTTGTGTTAAAGCTGGGCGGGCTGGTTCAAGGGCTTGTGACGGGCCTGGTGTGCCTGGCGGTGTTAGCGGCGTTGTCCATTAAGGATAAGCATGGGTATTCCTCGTTAGAGAAGCTGGTTGAAAGGGTTATTTTTATGTTTTCGCGTCTTTTCAAGCGGAATAAGTACCGGTCTGGGCCGCTGGGTTTCACGAAAGAAGGCACGTTTAAGCTGCCGGGGGTGGCTTCATCGGTGACCCCGTATCAGGGGATGGATTCGATGGGGACTGCGTTTACGCTGGTGCATATGCCTGCGGTGGGGACGTATTCGGTCACGTTCGCGGTCGAGCCGGACGGGGCGGCGCTGGTGGATCAGCAGGATATTGATCAGTGGGTCGCTAATTGGGGTGGGTTCCTCGCTGGGTTAGGGCGTGAGGTCGGTCTGATTGGGGCTGTGGTGACTTCTGAGGTGTCGCAGGGCTCGGGGGCGCGGTTGCAGAAAGAGATTGAAGCGACGCTTTCACCGGATGCTAGCCCTGTGGCGCAGCAGATGTTACAAGAAGCGGCTGTGACGTACCCGGCGGGGGTGACGCAGCATCAGGTGTGGGTAAGCCTGGTGTTTTCAGCGGCTCCTCGCTCGGGGGCGCGGCGGCGGAAGCCGGAAGATATGGTGCGGGAGTTAGCGAATAAGATCCCGTACTGGTGTGCTCATTTGGAATCGACGGGCGCGGGTCTTGCGACCCCGATGTCAGCTGGTGAGCTGGCAGAGATTGTGCGGGTTGCGTATGATCCGGCTGCCGCGCGTGTGTTGGATGATGCGGTGTATCAGGGGGACGAGGTATCTCTTGATTTTGAGAATATTGGGCCTGCTGCGGCGGAAACGTTGTGGGATGAGTACCGGCATGATTCGGGTGTTTCGGTGTGTTGGACGATGTCTGAAGCTCCGCGTGGGACGGTGTATTCGAATGTGCTTTCTCGGTTGTTAGCCTCGCATGCTGCGGTGGATCGGAAGCGGGTGAGCTTGGTGTTCCGTCCGGTGGATTCGGCGCGTACTGCTGATGTGGTGGAAAAGGATCAGAACACGGCCAGGACTCGGTTGACGAGTACTAGGCATGGGTCAGCGCGGTTAGCGGCGGATTTGGACGCGGCGAATGCGACGGCTGCTGAAGAGGCTAAAGGTGCGGGGTTGACGTATTTTTCCATGATTGTTTCGGCCACGGTTGAGGATCCTGAGCGGTTACCGGAAGCGGTGGCTGCGGTGGAGCAGGAGTTAGCTCCGGCGGCTCGGATTATGTTGCGGCGCGCGTATGGGGGACATGATGCGGCGTTCGCGGCGACATTGCCGTTAGGGGTCATGCTTAATCGTCACGTGCTGCTGCCAAGAAGCGATTAAGAGCGCACTGTAAGAAGGGAGAAGAGCCGTGAAATTGCGTATGCGTCAGAAGAAACAGGGCCAGGACACGAAACAGCAGAAGCAGAAGAAGTCTGAGGCTAAGAAGCAGCGGCGGGCGGCGGCTGCGAATAACAGGGTGCAGAACGGGTCTGCGTATGGGTTGAATGTCCCTGGTGGTGGGGCTGCGCGGATGTTTCAGTCTCCGCGTGAGTGGCGGGGTTCTACCCGTCAGGTGTGTGGGTTGTGGCCGTTTGCGGCGGGGGCTACGACACCGTATTCGGGTGCCCCGTTAGGGATTGATCTTGATAGTAATTCCCCGGTGGGGTGTGATCCGATTGCGTGGTTTGTGGACGGGATTATTAATAACCCCTCGGCGTTTATTTTGGCGTTGCCGGGGTATGGGAAGTCTACGCTGGTGCGGCATGCCCTGTTAGGGATGAATGGGCGGGGGATTATCCCGCTGGTGCCGGGGGATTTGAAACCGGATTATGTGGATGAGATCGAAGCGATGGGTGGCAGGTGATTCAGCTGGCTCCTGGGCGTGGGCATCTGAATGTGCTGGATCCGGGAGAGATTAGCGCTATCGCGGATCGGCTTCCGCCTGATATTCGTGAAAAGCTGCTCGTGGATGCTCATACTCGCAAACTTCAGCTGTTGCTGGCCCTGATTTCGATTCTGCGGAAAGGGCATGTGACGCCGAATGAGGAAAATATTTTGGATAAGGCCCTGGTGTTGTTAGAGACAGAGCATGAGGGTGTGCCGGTGGTGCAGGATCTTTTAGATGTGATTGTTTCTCGTCCTCAGGCGTTGCAGGATATTGCGTTGGATCGTGGGGATCCTGACCGGTATAAGGACGCAACGGATGCGTTGGTGGCGTCGTTGATGTCGCTCAATGGGCAGGGCCGGTTTGGGGATATGTTTTCCAAGCCGACGTCTGCGGCGTTGCGGATGGATCGTCCGGCGGTGTTTGATGTGTCGCAGATTGGGGATATTCACCGTGATGTGCAGGCGGCGGCGTTGTTGGCGTGTTGGACAACGACGTTCGCTTCGGTTGAGGTTGCGCATGCGTTAGCGGATGCCGGGTTAGGGCCGCGGCGTAATTATTTTGTGGTGCTGGATGAGTTGTGGCGGGCGTTGCGGGCTGGTGCGGAGATGGTGAACCGTATTGACGCGCTGACTCGGTTGAACCGTAATGAGGGTGTGGGGCAGGCCATGATTACGCATACGATGAGTGATTTGGAGTCGTTGCCGACAGAGACGGAGCGGCAGGCTGCTCGGGGTTTTGTGGAGCGCTCAGGGATGGTGATTACGGGTGCGTTACCGCATGCGGAGATGGAAAAGCTGCGGCAGGCGGTGACGGTATCGAATGCTGAAGCGGCCCGGTTAGTGTCGTGGGCGGATCCGGGGTCGTGGTCGCGGATCGCGAAGAAACGATCTCGTTCTGGTGCTCCTCGGCAGGCTCCGGGGGTCGGGAAATTCATGATCAAGGTTGGTGGTCGTCCAGGGATTAGTGTGGCGGTACGCCTGACCCAGGTCGAGATTGAGATGAATAATACGAATAAGCGGTGGGGTAATAGTGATGGCACGGTGAATGTTGCCAGTGCTAATGAAGTGACGAATAGTATTGTGGACGCGGTCAGCGGTGGGACACTAGTTCCGGCTGCGGATGGGTATGGGTATCATGTCAACGCCGAATAAGAAGAGGGGGAATTATACTGAGGCCCTGCTGGTGTGGGGTGTGCTCGGGGTGCTGGGCCTGCGCGGGGGTGTTCTATGCATGGGGTATCTCGGGGCGCGTTTCTAACGGGGCAGGCGGTGAGTGAATATCATCCGGTGGGTGCGCTGGTGGGGAGGTCGTGAAGGGGCCGCGCCGTGGAGTGCTGCATCTACGGTTATTTCCTGTGGTAGCGCAGCAGTGCTGCTGGTGGTCAGGGTGCTGGTGGGGCGGCGGTGGTTGTTTCGGTCGCCGCAGCAGAAGATTGATCGGGCGGGCCGGTATATGGGGTGCCGGGGCTGATATTGCGTTTTTGAAGAAGAAGCAGGCGTTAGCGGATGCGCGGCGTTTAGGGCAGATTCGCCGGGGTTACCGATTGCTAAGACCCTTGCTGGGGAGATGCTGTTCTCTTCGTGGGAAAACGTGTGTGTTGATATTTGGGGGCCACGGACTGGTAAAACGACTTCGCGTGCTATTCCGGGGATTATCGCGGCCCCGGGTGCGGTGCTGGTGACGTCGAATAAGCGGGATATTGTGGACGCGACCCGCCGGGTGCGTCAGGGGCGTGGGGCAGGTGTGGGTGTTTGACCCGCAGCAGGTGGCCGGTGAACCTGCGTCGTGGTGGTGGAATCCGCTGTCTTATGTGAGTGATGATGTCAAAGCGCGGAAGCTTGCGCAGCATTTCGCGGCGGGCTCTCGTGATGAGAAAGCGAAAACGGACGCGTTCTTTGATGAGGCCGCGCAGGATCTTTTAGCGGCGCTTCTGCTGGCGGCAGCGGTTAATCAGGATCCGATTACACAGGGTTTACCAGTGGTTAACGCGGGAAACGGAAGATGAGCCAGCGAGTATTTTGCACCAGGCGGGGTTTGTGCAGATGGCTCAGGCCGTGGAAGGGGTGATTTCAGCTCCGGATCGTCAGCGTGGTGGCGTGTATGGTGTGGCGCGGCAGATGGCGAACTGTCTAACGTCGCAGGCGGTGTTGGACTGGATTACCCCCGCTAAGGACGGGGTAGATCGACGGGAACAGCTGGTGCCCGAGGATTTTGTGCGGGGTAAGAATACGCTGTATTCCCTCTCGAAAGAAGGCGCTGGAACAGCGGGGCCGTTAGTGACAGCGTTGACGGTGGCCACAGTGGAAGCGGCGGAAGAGATGGCTATTGATGCAGGTGGCCGTCTGAGTACCCCGATGGTGGTGATGCTGGACGAAGCAGCGAATGTGTGCCGGTGGGCTGAGCTGCCGAATCTTTATTCGCATTATGGTTCCCGTGGGATTGTTGTGTGCACGATTTTGCAGTCTTGGTCTCAGGGGGTTGCTGTCTGGGGTCAGGACGGGATGCGGAAGCTGTGGTCAGCGGCGAATATTAAGGTTTACGGGGGCGGGGTGTCTGAGGCTCAGTTCCTTTCCGAGCTGTCCCAGTTGATTGGGGATTATACGTATACGGATGTGTCACGGTCGTATTCTCGGCAGCATGGGGCTTCGTCTAGCGTGGATGTGGATCGGAAAGACCGGATTATGGATGTTTCTGATTTGTCGGCGTTACCGCGTGGGCGGGCGGTGGTGTTCGCCTCGGGTGCTCCTGCGGTGCTGGTGAAGACCATCCCGTGGTATGCCGGGGAGCACGCGGCGGCGGTGAACGCCTCGTTAGAGGCGTATGACCCGGCGCGGAGGGCAACGATACTGAGGCGAGGTGCTGTGCAGGGGGCTGGTTATGAGCGCACCTGAGTATTTTTTCCCGCATGTGGGGGCGTTTGTGCATGAGTGGCTGCTGCTGATGGTGAATCGGAAAGTGAATAACCGTGAGACGTTTTGGTGTTCGCAGTGGTGGACGCATCCTGAGGCTTTGGAGCGGCTGACTGCTTTGTGGTTGACGTGGGAGCAGGCCCGGAAAGAGCCAGAGACGCTAAAGTGCGTGGTGGCGGGATCATGTAGATCATCATTTACCGCTGTTAATGTCGTCTACCGGCCCGTTTAGGTATTGCGAAAACGGGCAGCATTGCGCGGAACGGTATGAGCGTGAGGCGTTTATTATTACCCCGTTCCCAGAGGGGCTTTTTTCCCAGATGAGCTGAGCATACCTCGGAAGAGCGGGGGCGGGGTTAGCGGGTCTATTTTTTGAGTTATTGGTCGGTGAGGTTTTCATGAATTCTAAAGGTGCGGGGTTTATTGTCGCGGCTCCTATTTTGCTGGTGCTGGGGATCGTGATGTCGTTGATTATATTTCTGGGTGCGGGCGCAACTAGCGTTGAGGATTGCTCCGAGGATTCACATGGGGGCGGGGTTCAAAAATCCTACAATAAGAGCGGGTCAGCGGCGGGTGCTGCCCCGGTGAGTAATGACGCGGCGGAGAATGTGAAGAATTATTTGCCAGAGCTGCAAGAAGCATCACGGGTGAGCGGGTTCCCGGTGTCGCTGATTGCTGCAACGATTCAGCAGGAATCGGGGTGGAACCCCAAAAATTGTGTCGCCCTCAGGGGCGCAGGGTGTGGGGCAGTTTATGCCTGGGACGTGGCCGTCGTATGGGCAGGGTGATCCTTTTAATCCTCATGATGCGATTCCTGCTATGGGGCGGTATATCAAAGATATTCGCCGGATTATGCGGGAGAATAATGTGCCGGGTGATGAGATAGATATTGTGCTGCGTAGCTATAATGCTGGCCCTTATTCTGTGATTGCACGCTCGGGTGGGGATGCGTCAAGTAATGGGCATAGCGGTGATGAGAACGCGGATTATGCTCCGATGATTCGTGGGTATTGGCCGCAGTATCAGCAGATTGTTAAGGATTTGGGGGTAGAGGAGAACTCGTCGGTTGGGGAGGCTGATACCTCGATCCGGGAATCTCACCAGCAGGATTCAGAGAAGAAATCTTCAGATCAGAAACAGGATCAGCAGGCTCAGGGGAAGGAATGTCAAAAGAAGGACGGGTCTGGATCGGGGGCTGATGCTCACGATGGTAGTGTCAGTGGGAATGATGATTACCCGTGGCGGGATATGCCGCATTGTGATGGGAATGAGCAGAATTGCCCGGATCAGCCGGATCCGACGCATTCATACCCGTCAGAATGCACGGCGTTCGCGGCGTGGCGTGTGATTCAGCAGACCGGTGGTGATGAGAATAATATTACGTTCTTCAGTCCTGGGTCTGCTTCGACGTGGCAAGGTCACTGGGATAGTAAGGGCTGGGGCTCTGGGAAGAAACCTGTGGTCGGTGCCGTGGTGTGGTACGCGCCGGGGCAGGCTGGCGCGTCGTCCTTTGGGCATGTGGCCGTGGTGAAAGAAGTCTATGAGGATGGGACATTTATGGAAGAGGGGTATAACGGGTTGGCTGCGCCGAACGATCATAAGTATTACACCCGGAAAACCGCGAATGATGCCCCGTCAGCGTTCTTGTACATCCCGAAACAGGGTAAATAAAGGAAAGGAGATCACGCATGATGTCTAAGAAAATGGTGGGTGCCCTGATGCTTCTGGGCGGTGCTATCGTTGTGACTGGGTGCGGGGGTTCGGGGGAGAGCGCTGCTTCTTCAGCGACGGCGCAGTCAAGCTCTTCTGCGTCTGTTTCCTCCACGAGTGCAGCATCTTCAGCGAGCAGTTCGTTAGATGCGAGCCCGCTTAGCGGGGTGAAGGGGTATTCGCAAGAAGCATCATTTACCCCGGTTGCTGAGTTAACTGATGAGGATAAAGCGCGTGCGGTACGTGGGGCGGAAGATGCGATGAAAGCTTTTGTTTCGGGTAAAGATTATCAGCAGTGGTCGGAAGAATTTTATCCGTTGGTCAGTGCTGAGCTGCAGAATAGGTATGGGCCGAAGACCCCGACGAAAGCTTTTAAATCGGAGGTGAACGGTAGTGGTGAGCTTGTGCAGGATCCAACGATTCGGGAAGGAAATCGGTATACGGTTCGGGTGAAGGTACAGACCGGGATCGGCCCGTATTTCGTGTTGATGCACCGGGAAGCGGAACGGCCGCAGGTGTGGAAAGTGACTGCTGTGGACACGGCAGGAGAGTACGATGCGTATGTGAAGAGTAAGACAGGCCCGTAAGCCCCTTAGCCTAGGCCCCGCCCGGGTTCTTGACCGGTGCCACGGGATGGGTGCCGAGGTGCCCGGGGTCTGGGTTGAGTCTTCCCCGTGAGGGCTGAAGTTTGTGTGGTTTTTCCCAGGTTACCGAAGGATGCCTGCATCTGTTTGTGGATCCGTTGTATCTCGGGGGAGAGCTGCTGTTGTTCTGCCCGGTGAGCCAGCTCGTGAGTGGCTTCGGTTTGAAGGGGTGTGGTGTACCCGCGGCCAATGGTGAGATCCTGGGCGTGTGCGGCGTTTATCTGGTGGGCTTCAGATTCGGCGCGTGCCCGCCGGTAGTTTTCGTTTTTCTTCTCGTTATTATTAGGGCCGGTTAAAAGTGTCCGGGAGCGTGCGGCAGTGGTGTAGGTGATGCGGGCTTCTTCACGGCTGGTTCCTCCAGCTTGTAGGTAGAGAAGCGTTTTTTCGGGGGCCGCTGCTAGGTCTATGTGCGTGGGGTTAAAGGTGCGGTGGGGTATTGGGCGGTGTATTTCTTTAAGGGTCAGAGGCTCAAGGGTGTGAGTGTCGTAGATGGTATGTAGCATATCCGCGTGTTCAAGCCACTGTGGATCTGCTTCTCGAATGAGACGGCCTGTGGCCCAAGCCTGTAAGTCAGCACCCCATAACAGGGGCTCGGTTGAAGGGGATGTGTAGGCAACATTTAAACGTGGGATTACCCGGTTATCGTACAACCGTCGCAGAGTCCGCTTATCAATGGCATCTCCGGCTCCTTGATCCCGGCGTTCAAAAACGAACGTGTCAACAGGGTAATCCTCCCGGAGTGCTAGGGTTTTGGTCAGCGCGGTTAACGTTTCAGCACGGGCACCTTCTAGTAAATTGTTTTGGGAAGAGCGGCTATAGGCAAGTGGGATATAGGTGTGTAAGGTAATGACATTATTACCAGCAATAGCGTACTCCCCAACAGCGGTGAGCATGGGCCAGATATTCTCGCGCCGGAGCCAGTATTTATCATTATCTTCTTGCAGCCCCGCGTCATCGTATGCTTCACTGGTATGCCAATAGGAATGCCCATCATTGGCTTCTTTAGTAGCTCACGTGCATCGATATCTTCTGCTTCAACGACTGTGGCGGATAAGGCATAGTAACCTGGATGAACTAGACTTGTCTTATCGGTACGTGGAGCATAGTATGTTTCGTCGACAAAAGCGATACGTTCTGCATCAGCATTAGCTCGTAGAAAATTAGGGTAGTTAATATCTCGGGTACGAGCAATATGCAGTGTGAAGAGACGTTCTGAGGACTTCCTCCGACGTGCCATGAAGAGCTTCTTTCAGTATCTAGTATGACTATGGTACTATTTTAGAGTAAGAAAAACTTGATCCAGCGCCGAGCAGATCATCTCTATAATGGGGTGTACGAAGGGTCGTTGCGGGGATAGGCTCTATATAGTTTATTGTGGCTCTTCTAGCCGGCTTATAGAGATCTTACACTGGTACTATATAGTGCCTCATTCTTTCTATTGACAGGTGGGCGCAGAGGAAACTAGCCTCTGTGTCCACCTGTTTTTTAGCGGGAAAGTTCTCGTTGACGGCGGATGTTTTGAGTGCGCCCTTGGCGTGCTGGCTTCTGCTGCTGGTGGGCTGGTTTGGCCTGTTTAAGCGCTTGGTGGGGGTGCACTCCTAGAGATTTATCAGTAAGCGTCATGGATTGAGCAGTCTCACGGTCGAACCGGTTTTCGTAGTACACGGCTCGTTCCTCACGCTGCTCTGCCTTATCCCAGTGCTCTGCCGCGTCAGTGTGTGCTTGATAATCAGCAGCCTGATGCTCTGCTGATTCGTGCGGATCGTGGCTGTGGAGGGCTTTCCCGTACTCACTGTCGGAGATGTTTTCCAGCCGTTGCGCGATTTCTTCTTCGTTCCGCTGAAGAGCTCGCTCATCACGTCCACTATCGTGGAGGTACCCCAGAAAATCTTCTGTACGAACACCGTACCGGATCCTGAATTGCTCTTCTAGGTACTCTAGCGCGCGGGCTGCTTCAGGATCCTGCGCGGCCCGGGAGCGTGCAGAATGTATCACATGATACGCATCGGCCCCGGTAGCATTGTCCCACCACTGCGACTGATAGATGCGGGAGTATTCGTGGTGGTTCCGGCCCTGGTCCTCAATGCTGTGATGAGGCTGGTGGGCACGGTCACGGGCCTGCGCAATACGCCGTTTAACAGCGGCCATGACGATTTTAAGTTTATCTGCTAGGGCCTGATCAATATCGGCTGTTGGGTTACGCTCTTGCATTAGAGTTCCTTTCCAGTAGTGGACTGTTTCTGGTTTTGTCGTTGCCGCTGGGCGTAGTCGCGAGCGTCCTGTTTCTGCTGCGGTGGCTGCTGCCTGCGGCGGTTGAGGTTACCAAAGGACATAGCGTGAAGCCGTTGTACCTTTTGCAGCTGTTCATCTGAGGTTTCTAGAGATTGCCGTTGTGCACGGTGAGCAGTGATTGTCTGCTCGACCGTGTGCTTCTGCTGCGGTTTTCCGGTCTCGGTATGGGTCAGAGAGTTCTGATACCTCTTAATCTGTTCATGAATCAGCATCGGGTGGGTGGCGGCCAGTGGCGGGTTCCCTTCCCTACGTGCTTCCTGGGTGCGTTGGCGGGTATCGCGTGCTTGGGCGATCTGAGCGTTTTCTGTCTCGGTTTTAGGTGCGCGCTGGTGTGCGGCCATGACGGATCGCTTGTGCGTGTTAGTGACTTGGGCATGGATAAATTTGCCGCGTGCTTCAGCCCTGGTGGGTTCTTTATGAGGCTTTGCCTGGGTGCGGAGTTTCTTCGGCACCGCCTCGGCCTCGCTGGGAGCAACATTGTATTTATCGCGTAGAGCCTCGGTTTCGGCTGCAACCCGGTACCAGTGACGCGCCAGGCGGTTGTTGGCCGGAACCTCACCAAGCTGTTTAACCCATTCAGGGTTTTCCGCAGCGAGTTGTGCGCCCCTGAGGTGGGCAAGCTGCCCAATTTCACGGGAGCGAGACCGCAGAATAGTACCCAAACGAGTATTTTTAAGGTGCGGGTGGTTCTCCCAGAACCGATCCAGCGTATGGCCACTGACGCCGTTTTGGATCTGCTCAGGGCGTTTAGTCTCGGGCAGGTCAATGGTTGGGATGAGGTGTTGACGGACTCGCTGCTCCTCAGAAAGAACCTTGTGCAGGGTGAAGTTATGCCCGGAGCGGGGGCGTTCCCCACGGATAATCTGTTCTAGCTCGCGTTGATCCCCGGAGACTTCCCAGCGGCGGCGGGTGATTTCAGCGTCCATATCGCCGAGGTTTTCTTTGATCTGCTGGTACGCGCCGGTGGTATCCCCTTCTGTAGCGTTGAGTGCACGTACAGTCCTAGACCGCATGGCCATGAGTTCGTCTGTTTTGACCATTGCATAAGGGTTCGTGAACCACCAGGCATCACTTATTTCTAGCCTATCGGCCATTGGCTGGGTACGCTGAGCGGCTTGATCCACCAGCCGCGCTAGTGCTCATCGCTCAGGTAGGACAGGGGACGCTCGGATGCCTCGTGCACCTTCTGGGCGTCTATATTGAGTTTTTCGACGCGCCATTGCATCACGGCGGCATAATCTTTCGCTGCTGCCCCTTGGTCGCTGGCTTCTAGAGGACGGTAAGAATATGCGCGTTCTACCAGGGCGGCGGGGTCTATACCTTGGCGGTAGGCTTCGCCCATATCGTGCGCTAGAGCGGGCCAGGCGGGAGAAGCCAGCACAGCTTTCGCATCCGCTGCACCGTCAGCAGGGGTGTGGTCGATAATCTGCCCGGAGTCTTTATCCCGTACCGGGTGTTCTTTAACCCTGGACATGCCCTCCAGCAAATACGGTTGCATGACCTTTTGGATGGCCAGCTCGGATATGTCTTCATGCTGAGCAATCAGGGTGGCCAGGTTCCGGTGTTCGGCGCGAAGCTGATCGACACTCTCGTGCACTGTGAGGTCACGTTCATATGCGCCGGTGATGCGATCAAGCACATCATCGCGTTTCTCCCCGTCGGCCAGGGCGACGTAGAGTTGATTGTTTTCGCGGCCACGGGTGAGCGCAACGTAGGCCCCGGGCCCGGTCGGTTGATGCATCGACTAGGGCGTGCGCGGTATCTACGGTGGATCCCTGGGCACGGTGGATAGTGGAGGCGTACCCGAGCTCCACAGACTCTTGTACGTACCCGGCGGGGAGGGTGACTTTCCCACCATGCTGGATGTGCTGTGCGGTGATGCGTCCGTCATCGTGCAGGTCGGTGACGCGCCAGAGGTCACCGTTTTTCACGAAATCCTGACCCGAATTCACCACCAGGCGGCGGGCGTTTTTCCGGGTCACGATAGTATCCCCGAGGTGCGCGCGGGAGAATTATGCAGCACAACAGCACCCGCGCCAGTGCTCACCTGGCCGTGCTCGATTGCATGAGCCTGCGCCAAATCATTCAGTTTAGTCACAGCTTCGTTGGTAGAAGCGATCATGATCGACTGCTTCCCAGCGGTCACATCGGCGCTATATTTGCGGAAAACGTCTTCAATCATCGCGTCCGCAGACCCGGCCACAACCCGGTCATTTTCCAAATACCAAGAGAATGGCTTGTCCGTCCCGACCAGGGGCGGCTCACGCAAAGAGAGCGTTGCCGCTGCCTCTTCCGGGTTCGTAAACCTAAAGAGTTCATCCAGGTGCACGGCCCCGATCTCCCGATCAACCAGACGTAATGCCCCACCGGATCCAACTGCTGAGAGCTGCCTGTAATCACCCAGAGCCCGCACCAGAGCGCCACGTTCTTGCGCAAGGGTAAGTATTTTCTCCATCTTCGGGGTGGCGATCATGCCGGCTTCATCGACCAGGAGGACATCACCCGGGCGCACATCCACGGAGGCTTTGCCGCTCTGCCAATCGGTCAAAACTTTGTCTACGGTGTCGGCGGTGATGCGCATTTCAGAGCGCATAACGGCTGCGGCCGCAGCCGTCGGGGCCATACCAATGACTCGGTTCCCGGAGGCTTCGATAGCGTCCACGGCCAGGCGCGTAGAGGAGGTTTTACCGGCACCGGCGGCACCAATACCGACCACCAGGAGCTTATCACTGGTGGCAAATGCTCGCGCCATTGCCTCTTGCCCAGTAGGTAATGTGTGCCCCTGCTCGGCGAGTTCGGTACGGCGTTTTTGCGCGGCGAGCTCGAAAACATCCACCGTGGAAGCAGGAATCACCGCACGAGATGCAGCATCCAGGATCTTATTCTCAGCCGCTAAAACTCGCTCAGAAGTGAATAATTCCGCGTCGATACGCTGGTACTGGGAGGTACCGTCTTTGCGCAGATATTCGCGCGGAGTAAGCCGGGTGTCCTTAATATGTAGGGGTAGTGAGTCTTCGATGACGGACTGACGGATGGATGAAATAAGCCCCCCGATCCTGTGTTTCATTCAACCCTAGCTCGCGTACATACCGGGTGGTTTCAGCGTTAATATGGGTACGCCGCCAAGTCGAACGCGCTTCCTCTAGACGGGAGAGAACCGCGTCAGTGTGTGCTTCTACTGGTGTGGAATAGGCTTCTTGACGTGCGCCCTGAAGTACACTCTGTTCATAATTCAGGGAGGCGTTTTTGAGCATATCGGCTAGTTGATGATCGACCGGAACGTGCACGCCATGATCAGACAGGGCGTGCGCTTGGGCAACCCATTCGGTATGCAAATCTTCCAAAGAACGCGCCTCAGACTTGGCCGGACGTGTCGCCAACGTCGCCTGCTGCGCAAGTTTAATAAGCTGCTTTTCACTCGGCTCGTAGCCGTTATCAGCCACAAATTTTGCTTTCACACGGTCAAGTTCAGCGCTAATATCCCCGCGCCGGGAAGAAAAAGCACGAATTGTTTCGTCGCTAATGCCAACGATTTCATGGATGGGTTTGCCGTTTTGCATCCGGGGCTCGAACTGCAAACCCGTCAGCTGCGTGACGTATTCTTGGACTTTACTGTTATAAAGCTCGCTGCATTCGACCCCGTATTGGTACAGCGTCCGTCCATCAATGGATGACCATTTATCATCCGCACCCTCAACGCGATTCGCAATCACGACATGATCGTGCAGGTTCGGATCGCCTGCCCGGGAGTCGTAGTGACGGAATTTCGTACCAATAATCCCGCTTTTGGTGTCGATTTGCCGTACCCCGTTATGGCCCCGCCGGGTCATGACCACATTCGATTCTAGATGCCGTACCACGTCTTGAATTGCGTGCTCATGAGCTGCTTCAATGTCCTTGCGCAGCTGCTTATCGCCTAGTCCCCACGCAATCGAAACGGATTTAGACGGCGTAAATACAAGGTCAAAACCCGCTATGGCGGTTTGATGTTTCTTACTGTTTTCGGCAATAAACTGACGCAATTGTGCGTGTGTGGGTTCGATCCCGCGTTGCGCACGGTAGAGTTCACCGCCGACGCGGAAACGGATTTCCTGCATCTGCGCCTTGGTGGGTTCTGCCCCGTCATGCATCCTGCGGTGACGCGCGATCTCTCAGAAACACGCTTCGTAAAGTCATTAATAGCGGTATATTCGGGGTGCAGCTGAGACGCTTCCCGCTGCTGATAGAGCTTATCTTGGGCCTTTTTCCCGGCGTTGTGCGCGGCTTTTAGCTCTCCTGAAGTGAGCTTGTACCGGTCGATAAATTCATTTTTCGTCAGTGTTTCCCGCTCAATTAAGGGCTTCTGCTGGCCCTTTTTCCCCGCAGTATTAAGGCGCGTATGTGTGACCTTATTGCCCACAGAGGCGTACCTGGTTAGGTAATTCGAGACCGTTTTTTGGGTCATCGGATGCCCCAGCGTACCCAGCTGGTGCGCAATCTCTTGCTGGCTCACGCCAGCTTCGGCGCGGGTTAGGATCTCCCATGCACGCTCCGCAGCATGCGCCTGATAAGACTCATACGCGGTGTTATAAGCGCCCATGTAGTCGTCAAACTCGGGCAGTCCGTGCAGCATTTCAGCAACTTCCACGGTCTCTATCGGGGTGAATTTCTGCCCGAAAAGGGTATGCATGTGTGCCTCGGACACTTCACCGGAAAGCCCTAGTGCTTCCGGTGCAGTGCCGATCCATTGGCCCGGCGGCATACCGTCCAAAGTGTAATAATCGCCTAGCTCGCGGTCATTTGCGCGCAAAGCATCACCAGAGGCGACTTCGTGAGTGTAGTACTTATAACCGTCGCCTGCGCTGAGTTTATGGACGGTCATCACACACATCAGCATAGCATGAATTACTCAGATTAGTAACCTTGCTTATTGGATGCAAGAGGTGTGACAGCTAAAAGCTGGGCAGGTTGTGCCGTGGTGCGACGAAGGAGCAAGGAAGGGCGCTGTACAAACTGGTTGGCGTATGGTGTCCGACAGTGGTGTCGCGGTTTTGCACGGGCGAAGTCCCTGGGTGCCAAACCAGCTAAGACTCTTTGGGGGAGCGTGCGGAGGAAAAGAGAGCTAGCTGGTTTGTGCCACAGGGGGAGCGGGTGTGTAAAAGAGTCGGTGGTCAGGACAACACCGAGAATCTTCTGAGGAAGAAGCAGACAGAATAGCGAAGCGGGAAAAGGGGATGCTGCTTCTTCCTCAGAAGAGGGGTGAGGGGTTGTTGTGCTGTCTCACGGACTTTTTGCATCACCGCCGGGCGTGAGCACTCTTTCCACAGTGCACCTCTCGAATGAGGAACGAAGAAGAGAAGGGGAGGTGTGCTGTGGGAAAGTGCGTCCCGGCAGAGCGCTTCAACTGGGTAAAACCGAAACCGCGACCACCGGGGCGAGGAGACCACAAAATATTTTTTGACACAAGACCTGGCGGGGCGAGTTAGAAGCCCATGACCACTATAAATATATATTTTTTCCTTCAGTGTATCTGCGGCGTTCTCGGAATTATCTTTGGTGTTGTGACTGGTGCACTCTCATCGTGGCTGAAAAAATTCATGGAAGCGTTTCTAACAGCAGTGATCGGTGACCCCAAAGAAGTAGGGGAGCGTGCGGGCCGGTGGGTACGCTCTAGGTACAGCAGTAATGGTGATGATGCTTCGGGTGTGGGAGGGGCATAAACACCGGGCAGCGAGAAAAAGTTTTTGCTGTTTTTGTTGCGTTTTTCGCTCCCACCAGCGGATTACTTATGAGACCCCACCCAAGTGAGTGGGGCACTCACACACCCTCTACATAGTGACAGGGTGTCGAGCAGCCAGAACACGGTTGCTCGACACCCATCGAGATTTTTGGGTGAAGTGGTGCACTAGCCACCCCACCGGTGTAGTAGACATGAGCACTCTCCACCCCAGAACAAACAAGGGGCCGTAGAGAGGCTCTTTCAAGAGAAATTTTTACTGCGCTCGACGTATTACTACTGCAGTCGAAAGGCTGCTGCGCACGCAGCGGCCTTTTACGCAACGAGACTCCAGAGGCTCGCGACTGAGTTCTTCGACCTCGAAGAAAAGTGAGCATGGGAAGCTTCAAAAAGCTGCCTGGACGAGTACCAGGGGAAAATTGAAGAGCTGCAAACACGAAGTAAGGACACCGAAGCTGAGCTTCGTGCCCAGCAGCATCATTTGTGCGATGAAGCAGGCCGGAGACCCGGCCAATATCCTGCCCGACTCGGCGTAAGCGTCCCGGTAGTAAGGGCAAGCACTCTCTGAACAGAAACACGCAGACCCGCCGCCCGAGACCACCCAGCACCGAAACCGTTCCCGGCGAAAACTCGTCTTCAGTGATACCGCAGGTGGATAACCCGCAGGGCGTTTCGGTAGCCATAGAGTGGGGTCTGGGAAAGAGCATCAAGGAGCCGCTCTCTAGTACCTTCGGGGTTGGATATCCAGTGAGGCATCTGTCTTAAGATTGAAGTTCTGGTGACAAAATCTTTTGCGAGAGGGACGATCCACTATGACGAGTAATATTTTCGGGATCGGATGTGAAGGTGTAACCCTTGAGCAGGTTTATCCAGTACTCTTAAAAACCGTGAGGCTACCGTCCTAGTGGACGTGCATCTGAACCCGATTTCTCGGAAAAAGGGTTTTCAAGACAAAAGCTTTCTGAGCTCTTGGTCAGCATGGTATCCGGTATGTACATCTGCGGAGTTAGGAACCCGAGAAAACCAGACGGATTCACTGGGATACACACCCCCGGCGTGGAGAGCTGCAGGAAAATTATCGGGGCATCCTCGATAGCGAAGCCGCACGGGAAGCTCTACCTATATTGAAGAGCTGGGGCGCGTGGAACCTGCTGTGGGGGCTGATGTGCTTCGAGAGGGCTGAATGTAACTGTCACCGCGATGTGATCCTACAACGTATCAAACGGCAAGAACTTGCCCTCGTTCAGTCTCTAACTCTCAGCATTACGCATAGCTCTTATGCTGTGCGTTGATACCCAGTACGCTAAAAGCGGCTGGGTATTTTTCTGAGTTCCCTACGTACAGTACAGGTTCTTTACTAGGATCTAGGACGCTGTGGTACTTTTTGAGAATAGCTTCGCGGGCAACTTCTTCTGTGTCCTGATTGTGTCGCCGCGCAAGCGCTTCTGAACTCCCAATCAAGAAACATCTGTTTATGTCCTTTACAAGTGTCTGAGCAGCGGTATTTGATACGACCTTGAAAGCGTGGTTCTTGGAGAAGCTGATGTGGTTCTAATGTATTGCCCTGTTCGAAAAGGTCTCCTCGAAGTACTTTCTGGACGTTTCGCTTTTGCTCTTTATTCCAGCCTTTATACGGCTCAATCGTTAGAGCTTAAGGGGCTGGGGACGTATTACTGCTAGGGACAGGTAGGGCTTTTTCGTTTCCCGTTTACACAGTTATCCGTATCTGGCACATAGTCATTTCGGACACCAGCGGCAAAATATAGTCCATACGTTTCTTCCAATCACGTATGGGTTCTTGTACCTTGTAGAGCTGTGAACGATCGGGCTTGTAGCTTTCTGATCGAAAAGTCTTCAGCAGAAGGCGTTATAGGCGCTTCGATAATGGAGTACTTCTTGAACTGCTTATAGTCTTCCATTCTGCGGAAAGGAATAGGGTACATACGAACCCAGTGCAAAAAGTCCGTATCAAGGCGGATACCTGCAACGCAGACAGTTTCGCCGTACTTTTCCGAAGGCTCAGGGCGTGCCTTAACCGTTACCAAGATACGAGCGAGTCTCAGGATGCGTAGCAGTTGATTTTGGGTATAGATGCATTACCTGCCGAGACGGTACAGATAACTGAAATAAAGCCTCATCCATAGTTTTATCCTTCCACAGATACAGCCAGTCATAAATGCATGCTGCACTCTTCATAATTTTATCGAGTGCCCTGATGCTAAGTTAAAAGAGCGGCGTCTGACCAGGCAGTGACAATACCCCGAACAAGCTCGTCAACCTGCCGCTGATCATGCCGTGTGCGGGTGTGAGCGCGGAGTAGTCTGGCAGCCGCAGCACGTGCGGCGCGGCCCTGGTGTCGCCAGAGGGGTTGTGCAGGTTGCCTCTGGCCCCGGTGTTCACGCTCGGTCATGTTCTCGGCGTGCGTACCAACGAAGAGATGCCCGGCACCGTCTAATTCTGCGCGGACGCACAGCGGGATTATCGCATAGGTGCGTGACAAGCTGACCCGGTGATCGCTTCTACGCCGTAGATCATTTCTGCTGCGGCGCGATGCGCACGAGCATACGCTGCGTCCCGTCCTCGGGCTTGTGTCCAGAACCTTCCGCATCCGTCGTCGCCGATTGCTGCTGTCCATATCCAACATGCGTATTTTGCCAGGGCCTTTTGATGACTTTTTCCGAAGCGTGTTTCTTCGTGCTGGTTCATAGTTCCAGCCCTTCCATAGAGTACTTGGTTGGAGAGTTACCTGGGGTAATGCTGGTTTCAGGGTGTAAGGGTGTGGGGTCATATGATATTGAGCTCAATATCATATGACCCCACAATTTTAGAGATTATTGAGAGGTAGGTCGGCTATTTTTCTTCGAGGTCACGGATGACTTTTTCCCAGAAACGTTTTTCTTCTCGGCGGCGTGCTTGAGGAGCTCGCGTTGCTGACGGGTTCCGCGGATAACGTAGATATGTTCTTCGCGATCCTCCGATTTCTTACCCTCTTGGCAGTACCAGAGGAAGGCCATTACGAGGAATGTACTAACGAGAAGGGCAGGAACCATTAGTGGAAGCATAGGGTGCATCTTTTTCGTCCTTTCTAGAGGTTGTTGAGGGGTAGGTCGGCTCCGTATTTTTCTTCGAGCTCGCGGATGAGGTGATCCCAGATGAGTTTTTGCATGCTGGTGTTTTCTTTCTCGGCGGCGTGCTTGAGGAGCTCGCGTTGTTGACGGGTTCCGCGGATGACGTAGATGTTGATTTTGTCTCCGCGGCTGCGGAGGCGTGCGCGGGCTTTCGGGGTCGAGTTTACGGGTTTCTTCGGCGGCATCTAGGTTTTGTTTTTCTGCTCCGTTCAGGAATGCGTCCCGGTCGCCGTGGGTGGTTCGTATGGTGTCGAGGTTCCGGGGGCGGCGGGAGATGTTTGTTTTCTTGGAAGCGTTGCTGTTGATGTGGCGGACCATGTTTTAGTTTTCCTGTTCGTTTTTGAGGTCGATGATGAGGTCGGGGTTTTCTAGTAGTTCAGCGATCTCGTTGGTGAGGGTTTTGATTTCGTTTTCGGGCTTTCTTGTTCTCTGTTTCGGTGACGCTCAGCCCTGCTGCGATTGCTTGAGAGTAAATAGTGCGGTGGTAGATCACAGTATCGGCCAGGGCGAATTCTTCTGGGGCTTCTGATAGAGAATCTTCAGCGGTCTTGAGGAAATTACTCCTGTAGTTGGTGTTGGCTTGGGAGATTGTGACCAGGATTTTCAGGTCTTCGTTGATGTCTCGTGCTTCATCCATGCTGGCTAAGAATCCGCGGGTGCTGTCGAGGTCAGGGCCGGTAGGGGCTGTGGGTACTATGAGCAGGTCAGAGACTATTGCTGCTGAGCGTAGTTCGATGGAGTCTTTGCCGGGGGCATCGACAAGTACAACGTTGTATGTTGTGGCGAAGTCTTCGAGGGTTTTCTTTAGTCGTCCGGTTTTACGTACTACGGGTATTGTGTCGTAACCGTTTTCTTCTCGGTCGGCGGCCCATTGGGATGAGGTGCCTACGATGGGGTCTGCTTCGATGAGGATTACTTTTGCTCCTCGGTGGTGGAGTTCTGCGGCGAGGTTGGTTGCGATGGTTGATTTTCCGGTGCCGCCTTTGTAGCTGCCGATGGTGATAATCATGGTTTTTCCTTCCTCTGGTGGGGTCATATGATATGGGTTCAATATGATATGACTGTGTGGTTGTAAAAGAAGACCCGCCACACGTGGTTGTGGGGGTCTATTTGGTTATTGTTGGGTAAAGCCTTTGTACTCGTTCTGGGTTGAGTCCTGCGGGAGTGAGGATGTGCCTTACGATGCGGTCTACCGCGACTGCGTAGGCGTCTTCTAGAGAGCAGTTTTCCTTATGGGAGATAGCTTTTAGGGCGGTGTTGCACCCGGTGCAGAGCCTGATTGTGCGGCCTTTGTAGCGCCGCTGGTGGGTGGCTGGGTGTGTGCTGCAGAGGGTGCAGGTGGTCGTCAATGATCGGGCTCCGTTTCTTGGGTACGGGTGAGGCAGACGTGAAGGTGTCTGCCTCACCTGTGGGTGTGTAGAGGGTGTGAGTGTCCCCCCTCCTTCTTGGGTGGGGGTCTCATAAGTAATCCGCTGGTGGGAGCGAAAAACGCAACAAAAACAGCAAAAAACTTTTCTCTCACTGCCCGGTGTTTATGCCCCTCCCACCCCCGGAGCGTCAAGGCGAGGGGGTCATATCATATGAGGCTCATATGATATGGGTTCAATATGATATGAGTTGTGGGATTGCTTCGACAGTGGACGCCAAATCGTCGTCTATTACGCCGATATAACGCTGCGTGGTGGAGATGTCAGCGTGGCCTAGTAGCTCCTGCACGGCACGGAGGTTGTGGGATTGGGTGTAGGCGGTGGTGGCGAACCAATGCCGCAGCTGGTGCGGGGTGCGGCCAGGGCCGAGGAGGCGGGATATTTTTTTGGCGATGTTGTCGCTGCTGCGGTGTCCGGTGAAGCGGCCGGGGAAGTAGTATCCGGTCTGTTTTGCTTCGAGGTGGGGGAGGAGTTCATGGTGGGCTGGGATGACCCTGGTGTGGCCGCCTTTGCCAGTGATGTGAAGCCATCCACTGGTGTAGTCCTGGGTGTGGAGGGCTGCGATTTCTGAGCGCCTGAGGCCGGCGTGAGCGCCGAGCAGGATCATGAAGCGTTCCTCGGCGTTCGCTGCATCCGCTAGGGCGTTGGTGATGATGCGGGTCGGGGATAGCGCGGCAGTGGTGCCGAGGTTGGGGGATGGACGGGATCAGGTGGGTTGGATCGTCCGTCCTTTGCTCTGTGGCAATAAGGTAGCGAAAGAGTAAGTGGATGGATTGGAGGGCACTTTTGCGGGTGGTGGGTTTCCACGTAGGGTTTGCGAGCCATTGGGTGACTTGCTCTTCGGTGATGGTCAGGGCTGTCTCGGATGGGTAGGTGCGTGCGAGGTGCTGGATCCAGCGTTGGCGAGTAATCGTGGTGGATTCGGTTTTTCCAGACGCGAGTTGCCAGGTAGTGAACGCGGTCTGGTGCGGTTCCCAAAGCATGGGGGACTCCTTATGTAGCTGATGTGATGTGATGTGTTAAGGGTAGCGGGCAAAATGAAAAGCCCCGGTGTGGGGCTGTGGTGCGGGTTGTGGCCGGGGTAGGCTGGGTCTGATAA
>BNJT01000642.1_pt1 | contig 30801 bp, 26 predicted proteins | sample 8540491 | NCBI WGS metagenome assembly BNJT01 (sample SAMD00202455, study PRJDB9452) | human saliva metagenome | host: Homo sapiens | reverse complement strand
CAAGGTGGGGGTCGCGGGTTCGAATCCGTTTTCCGCTTATTATATAGAAGAGGCTAGGATTTCCTAGCCTCTTCTTTTTTATGCTTAGCTAGCGATTGGGGCAACAAAAAAGACGGGGCAATATCCCGTCTTCAAAGAATTTACTTCATTTGCTTCAAAAGCTGATAGATGATATGGGCTACTCCATCTTCTGCGTTGCTAGGGGCTTCATAGCTTGCCAAGTCTTTAATGGTTTGACCAGCATTAGCCATGGCATAACTATTAGGGAACATGGCGAGCATGGAACGATCATTGGCCGAATCGCCAATGGTTAGGACTTGATGCTTAGTGAATCCATGGTGTTGACAGTAGGCTTCAATCGCTAAGCCTTTTTGGGCCTTGAGGCTAGTGATTTCTAAATTATCTGGGCCAGAAGAAGTCAGGTCAATGGCAAAGTCCTTGAGGAAATGGCGGGCAGTCTCTAAGATTTCAGGGCGACGGTCAATCAGCATAATCTTAAGTGGAGGATCTAAGTCCGGTTGATAGTCCTTAAGTGGTAGAAGCTCTTTGAAGTGGAGCTCAAGCTGGGCTAGACTATCATCGCTAGTAGCTTCTTTGGCATGATCCATGAAAGCTTCCATGCGCTGCCGATAGAGGGCAAGGTCATTAACATAATAACCGTTCAGAGACTTGAGTGACACCAAAGTCTGAGTTCCAGGCACCGCAAACCGTTCGAGAATGGTCTGGGTATCAGCTAAATCCAGGGCAAAGACATCTTCCAAATTTCCTTTAACGTCATAAGTTGCAGCGCCATTGACGGCAATGATGCGAGCGGTTAGTTGATGCTGATCTAGGAGCCACTTTAGCAGATCGATAATCTCGTCCGGTAGCAATCAGAAACTCGATATCCGATTGAGCTTGAAGGTCTCGAATAGCTTGGGCGGTAGTGTCGCTAATGACATGGTTTGGGTTTAATAGCGTCCCATCCATGTCGGATGCAAAGAGTTTAATCATCGGCAACCTCCATAATTCGTCATAATTCTCGTATAAATAGTGTACCACGAAATCGTCAAAAAATGGTATGATAGAAGCGAGAAAATTTATCTTTGAAAGGATGATCGAGATGACACAACCGATTTTCTTAAAGCCTGTGTTACAAGATAAAATATGGGGTGGTCGCAAATTAGAGCTAGAATTTGGTCTCAAAGGCCCTAGCGACACAGTGGGGGAAGCTTGGTGTATTAGTGCTCATCCAAATGGGGTGTCGACCGTGACTAGTCCTGCTGAATATGCAGGTTTGGGTTTAGATCAGCTCTATCAAGAGCATCCAGAATTATTTGGGAATCCTAGTCAAACTGTTTTTCCTCTCTTAATTAAAATCCTAGATGCAGCAGCCGAACTTTCTGTTCAGGTCCATCCTGATGATGCCTATGGACTTGAGCATGAAGGGGAGCTTGGTAAGACTGAATGTTGGTATGTCATTTCGGCGGAGCCAGGAGCCAAGATTGTTTATGGGCATAAGGCTCAATCCCGGCAAGAATTCGAGGACTTGGTAGCGAGCGGACGTTGGTCAGACCTCTAGTGGAGGTGCCAGTTAAGGCGGGCGACTTCTTTGATGTGCCGGCAGGGACCATTCATGCGATTGGTGCAGGGGTGGTCATTCTGGAAACACAACAGAGCTCAGATACTACCTATCGTGTCTACGACTATGATCGACGAGATGCTCAAGGCAATCCCCGTGATTTGCATCTTAAGCAGGCGGCGGATGTCACTTTCTATCCAGATCCAGAGCGTCACTTGCAAGTGAAGACTCAGCAAGTTGGTCATAGCCAAGTAATTCAGTACTTGGAGAATGACTTTTTCACCGTGACCAAGTGGGATGTTGTGGATAGTCTGACTTTAAGCTTAGATAATGCCTATACCTTGGCAACTGTTATTGCTGGGCAAGGCCGACTATGGCTGGATGGTGTCGCTTATGACTTAGATTTGGCAAGTTCCTTTATTTTGCCGCACGGTGTTACAGAAATTCGTCTGGAAGGGACCCTAACCTTAATTAGTTCCCATCCGGCTTAAAGAGGGGAGCGTATCAGCAGATAATGAGTGAACAATACTTTAAATCTAGTCCTACTAGTCAGCATGCTTTGCACCAGATTCAAGATGGTGTGGCAGGCCTGACTTTAAGTTTTCAGACCGATAATGGTGTTTTTTCTAAACAACGCATGGACTACGGCTCCAAGGTTCTAGTGGAAGCTTTCGCTGATGCAGTCCCTGTAGGAAGCTATCAAATAGTGGAACTGGGGAGTGGCTACGGTCCAGTCACGATTGCCTTGGCAAAATTATATCCCCAAGCTCAAGTGACAGGTGTCGAGATTAATGAACGCGCCTACCAGTTGGCGCTGTCTAATAGCCAGCTTAATCGGGTAGAGAATACCGCCTACCAACTGGCTGACGCAGGCCAATGGCAAGCTAGTCAAGCGCCGGATTTTGTGGTGACCAACCCACCAATCCGGGCCGGCAAGCAGGTCATCCAACAATTCGTACGCTCAGCTCAGGCTAATTTAAGACCTGGCGGTGAATTATGGCTCGTAATTCAGAAAAAACAAGGCGCTCCTTCTATGGAAACTTTTATGGAGGAAGTCTTTGGGAATGTTGAGTTAGTGACCCGAGATAAAGGTTATTGGATTTTGAAAAGCAAAAGTCAATATTAAATTAACTTTATAAGGCTATCCTGATTATTTCGTCAGGATAGCTTTTTGTATTTTGGCGAAAATTCGCCCTTATATACCCGCTTAAAAACGGTAATTTCAGCTGTTGTGTTTGTGCCTTAACGATGCTATCGTTCGTAAAAAATCAAGCCACTAAATCTAAAGGATAAATTTTGTGAATTTAAGTAAAAAACCGTATATTTCTTAGTGATTATATGATAGAATGAAATGCAAAATTAAATTTAGAAAGGTAAGAAATTAGTGAAATTTAAAGGGAAACTTCAGCGTCCTAACCAGATCCAACGTTTTTCTATTCGGAAATTCTCTGTCGGAATTGCGTCGGTAGTGATTGGGAGCTTTTTTATGGGGACAATAGCACCAATTTCGGTCCAAGCTCAGGAGAGTATTAGTTCTCAATATGTAGCCTCGGCACCTACATTATCCTCTATAACGACTAGCTATCAGTATGTGGCTCTGCAAGAGCTAACACCTACTCAACAACAAGCGATTCTATCTGGTACGCCTTCCGATATTGCGCAGGCTGACCAGGTCTATTATTTTGTTTATCGTCCGATAGAATCCAAGCAAGTACTGCCAGCGACGGGAGAGGCGGCGCCTCTTTTTGGAGCTATGGCAGGAGCTTTAACCTTAATTGTTGCAGTGGGCCTTATTCGTGATCGTAAGAAAACGATAATGACTTTGATGGTAGTATCAAGTTTAGGGCAGATCCTATCGACCTCGGCAACCCTAGCCCTCGAATCACGTCTGCTAAATCGCTATAATCAAGTTTTTTATAGTCAGCAAGGAGATCAATTGCCAGACCCTCGTATCCACATCGAAGGCTATGAATATGTCGGTTACTTTGCTCAAGCGACATTACGTCAAATTAATAATACTCTTCCACAGTCTAGTGAAAGTTCATCGCAAGTCCAGTCGAATGAGGAAGTTTCTAGCGAAGAGCTTTCTAGTCAATTGGTTTCTGAATCTTCATCTAGTTCGCCAGCTAATGCAGTAGTGACTAGTTCCGTTGCAAGCAGTGAGTCAAGTGCCTCTACATCAGATTTATCTTCAAGTAACGCAGAATCTAGCAGTGAGTCTCCGCTATCAAGTGAGAGTGAGGCCTCCCTCAGTCAATCATCAGAAGTGACCGTAAGTGAAAGTTCGTCTCAATCTAGCGAGTCTAGTCAGCCTGTTGAATCGACTCAAAGTAGTGCTCAGCCGGTAAGCTCTGATCCAGCAGAATCTGAATCAAGTCAAGCTGTAATCTCGCAACCGGCCGAGTCTTCAAGTCAAGTTGAATCGACACCTCAGCTAAGTTCCGAAGCTAGCAGCCAGAATCAAACTCCAAATCCAGCAGAATCTAGCAGTGAGGCGCCAAGTCCGACTCCAGCGCCAACCCCACAACCTGAACCACCTAAGCCACTTAACTATGCTGCTTGGCAAGCAAATCTTGAACAAGCTCAAGCAGGTTGGCAGGTTTTAACGAATGATGATTTATCAGGTAAGACACCGAAGAGTGTGAAAAGCTTACAATGATGCTCTAGCTATCCTGAAACAAGATTATCAAGCCCTTGTAGAGGCGATGACTAGTCTTCAGGCCAGTGGTGCCGTAAGCCAGTCAGAAATCGATCAATTGACTTCGAAGATGACAGGGATAATTGCGCGCCAAGTGGCTTTGCCTGACACTTTAGTCAAGCGTGCAGATCAGACGCCGCTCATCACTCAATCCGATAATCTGGCTAATCTTGTTAAGACTCTGAATGCAACAGATTTAAGTCAGAAAACACCAGCTAGCGCCCAAGCTCTCAAGGAACAAATTAAGTTTGCTCAGGCAGCCCTACAAAATGGGGGTAGTGTCTTAAAGGATGGTGACGCTACTGAAGCAGACATTACCGCTATGGCACAGAACTTAGCTAACCAGTTAAAGTCCTTGCAGGATGCCCAAGCAGCTCTTCAAGATAGAGCAGACTTAAGTGCTTTAAAGGAAGCGTTGAATCAGTTAGCTAAACCAATTAATACGGATGGCAAGACACCAAAGAGCGTCAAACAATTTGAGGCTGCAAAAGCGGCATATGCTGAACGTCTTGCTGAACTGATTGCTCAAGCAAATGCGGTCCAGGAGGATCCGAATGCTAGTCAGGAACAAGTGGATACTGTCGTAGCAAAAGTTCAGGCTTTCCAGCAAGAAGTAAATCAGGCGCAAGAACTTCTAGTAGACCAAACGGATAAGAAGGTGCTCACTCAATCCAAGGCAGACTTAGATCAACTTTTAGCTTCTGAACCAGATTTGTCTAACAAGACACCTAAGAGTGTGGCGGCCTATCGTCAAGCCAAAGAGGTGGCTCAACGCCTAACGCAAGAAGCTGCCCAGTTGCTAGCCAATCTTGATGCAAGTCCTATGGAAGTCTTAGAGCTGAACGAACAATTAAATCAAGCTCAAGAAAAATTACGTACGGCTGAAACTGCTATTATGGCAGTTGCGGACAAGGAGTCTTTGCGACAAGCTAAGCAAGGTCTGGCGAAAGCCTGACACGACGGGTAAGACACCTAAGAGTGTGGCTGCTTACCAGGCCCAAGTTCAAGCGCTAGCTCGGGAGTTGGCGCAAGTAAATGATCAAGCACAGGCAGTACTTGACGATGCAAATGCTAGCCCTGCTGAAGTTGAGGCTGCTTTAGCTCAGGTTCAAGCCCAGCAGGAAAAATTGGATCAAGCAGCCAAGCTTCTTAAAGATCAAGCAAATAAGACAGCTTTAGAACAAGCTATTCGAGCTCTGGAAACGGACCTTGCCCAGGAAGTAGAGGGAAGCAACAAGACACCATTTAGTCTGGCTCTCTTCCGTCAGAAGCAAGAAGAGGCCCGCGAGGCATTGGAGCAGGCGAATCGAATCGTTCAAGATTTAGATGCTAGCCCCTGACGAGGTAGCGACTGCAGAAGAGCAGAGTCAATCAGTCTAAGGCAGCTTTGCAAGCATGCTAAGGAAAATCTCCGAGACCAAGCAGGGAAAGCTACCTTGCACAAACTCTTGGAAAGAAATGGTCAAACCTGTCTCAACAGAGGGTAAAACGCCTAAGAGCGTTCAAGAATATCAGACAGAATATGGTCGTCATCAAGCGGAAATTGATGCAGCGCTAGCTAAAGGTGCACAAGTAGCTGAAGATAAGAATGCTACAGAAGCGGCGGTTCAGGAGGCAATTAGTGCACTAGAACAAGCGCTAGAACGCAAATCGAATAGCCAGTTACTACTCGTCAATCAAGTTGACAAAACAGCACTTCGAGCTGCTCGCCAAGGACTTCAAGATTTATTAAGCCAAAAACCAGATTTGAGTGATAAAACACCAGCGTCAATTAGAGACTATCAAGAAGTGCTGGAGGAAGCTGAAACTGAATTAGACTTATTAAGTAGTTTGATTGAGGATCCTAATACAGCTGAAAATGAAATGAATGATGCGCTTGTCCAGTCGCAGACCACCAAGGCAAATCTTAGAGCAGCAATAGCGGCTTTGACCCCAAAAGCGGACAAAGTAGCGCTAGAGCAGGCCTTGTCACAAATCAATCAACCGATTGATTTAGCTGGTAAAACACCAAATAGTGTGACAGCCTTTGAGGAAGCTAAGAAAGCAAATCAAGTATCTCGCGACCAAGCGATTCAAAAAGGCTCAGGATGTAATGCTAGACGAAAATGCAACACCAGAAGCAGTTAGCCGGGCTTTAACTGAACTTAAGGCCGCTCAGGCTAAGCTAGATCAAGCTCGTGCAAAGTTAGTGAATCAATCCGATAAATCAGCCCTGAAACAAGCTCGTGCAGCACTAGATACAATTTTACAAGCTCAAGCAGATTTAACTAACAAAAACCCCACAATCTATTGGTGCTTATGAACGAGCACGTCAGGCTGCTCAAGCCCAAGTCCAAAGATGCTCAGGCAATCATTGCTGACGCCAATGCAACTCCAAGCGCAGTAGCAGAAGCAGTCAATAGAATTAAGGAAGCTCAAGCTAGCCTAAAAGCGGCCCAAGAAGGGCTGACGAACCAGGCAGATAAGACGAAGCTAGTTCAAGCTTTGGCAACCCTGAAACAACCAATCTCAACGGAAGGTAAGACGCCAAAGAGCACTCAAGCCTTTAATCAGGCCCGAAAATGATCAACTTGCTCAAGTTGAAGCTGCTAAGAATGAAGCTGAACGTATCATAGCTAACCAGGATGCGAGCCCAGAACAAGTCAGTCAAGCACTCCAAGCTATTCAAGAAGCACAAAGTCAGATAAATCAAGCGAAGGCACTTCTAGTGAATCAAGCCGACAAGTCAGCTTTAGAACAGGCTAAGCAAAATCTTGATACTGCTATTCAGGCGACGCCAAACCTAACGAATAAGACGCCGCAGTCGGTTCAAGCATACGAACAAGCTAAGGCAAACGCACAAGCCGCAGTTCAGGCGGGCCAAGCTGTTATCGCAGATTTGAACGCTAGTCCAGAAGCGGTAGAAGCAGCGAAGACACGGATTACTCAAGCCCAAGCAGCTTTGAAAGCAGCACAGGATAATTTACGAGATAAAGCAAATAAGGCAGGACTCCAGTCTGCACTCAATGCTTTAAATGCTCCGATTTCAACTGTTGGTAAGACTCCAAGAAGTATCGATGCTTTCCGAGTGCAAGAGACAGGCTACCAATCAGACCTTAATTCTGCAAAACAAGCGGCTCAATCCGTGCTAGCAGATGAGAATGCAACAGCTAGTCAAGTAGCCCAAGCTCTAGAGCAGGTTCAAGCAATCCAAGCAAAAGTTAATGCAGCCAAAGCCTTACTGGTAGATCAAGCTGATAAATCTGCCTTAACAAGTGAGCGTACTAAACTACAGAATCAAGTGGCACAAGCGCCAGATTTGGCTAATAAGACGCCGCAAAGTATTACAGCTTATGAATCAGCCAAAGCTCAGGCTGAGGCCGCGCTAGCGAAAGCTCTAAGTGTACAGAATGATTTGAACGCGACACCAGCCCAAGTTCAAGAGGCAGTTAACCAGTTGAAGGCTAGTCATACAGCTTTGACTGCAGCTAAAGCTGGGCTTCAAACTAAGGCCGATAAGCAAGCCTTGATTACAGCCTTAAACAAGCTGAATGAACCAATTGCTACGAACGGTAAGACACCAAACAGTGTTCGCGCCTTTGAACAAGCGCAAGCTACAGATAAAGCGACAACTGACCAAGCTAAGACCAAGGCTCAAGCGGTGATTGCCAATGAAAATGCAACGGAAGCCCAAGTGTCTCAAGCGCTTCAAGCCGTTCGAAATGCGCAAACTAAGGTAGACGTTGCCAAGGCACTTCTGGTTAATCAAGCCGACAAGTCAGCGTTAGAGCAGGCTAAGCAAAATCTTGATACTGCTATTCAGGCGACGCCAAACCTAACGAATAAGACGCCACAGTCAATTCAAAGCTTACGAGCAAGCCAAGGCGGACGCGCGAGCTGCAGTTCAGGCGGGCCAAGCTGTTATCACAGATTTGAATGCAAGCCCAGAAGCGGTAGAAGCTGCTAAGGCTCGTATTATTCAAGCACAAGCTTCTCTAAAAACAGCTCAAGATAACTTACGTGACAAAGCAAATAAGGCAGGGCTTCAATCTGCCCTCAACGCATTGAATGCCCCAATTTCAACTGCTGGTAAGACACCAAACAGTGTTCGCGCCTTTGAACAAGCACAAGCTGCCGATAAAGCGACAACTGACCAAGCTAAGACCAAAGGCTCAAGCGGTGATTGCCGATGAAAATGCAACGGAAGCCCAAGTGTCTCAAGCGCTTCAAGCCGTTCGAGATGCGCAAACTAAGGTAGACGTTGCCAAGGCACTTCTGGTTAATCAAGCCGACAAGTCAGCGTTAGAGCAGGCTAAGCAAAATCTTGATACTGCTATTCAGGCGACGCCAAACCTAATGAATAAGACGCCACAGTCAATTCAAGCTTACGAGCAAGCCAAGGCGGACGCGCGAGCTGCAGTTCAGGCCGGCCAAGCTGTTATCACAGATTTGAATGCTAGTCCAGAAGTGGCAGAAGCAGCGAAGACACGGATTACTCAAGCCCAAGCAGATTTAGAGGCGGCTAAGAATAATCTGCGGGATAAAGCAGACAAATCAAGCTTAGTGGAGGCTCTAGCCACCATAAACCAGGCTGTTTCAACTACTAATAAGACACCAAATAGTATCCAAGCATATCAAGCACGCCTTAAGGCACAGGACGGAGTTATTTCACCTGCTAAGTCTAAGGCGGCACAAGTGATTGCGGATGAGAATGCTAGTCGCGAGCAAGTGGAAGATGCACTTCGTGCGGTACAAGCAGCTCAAACGCAGGTCAACCAAGCAGTCGGTCTGTTAGTGAACCAGGCTGATAAGCACTTATTATCGGAAGCTATTAATAATAGCCAAGTAGAAGTGAATAAGGCGCCAACGTTAGATGATAAGACGCCGAAGTCAGTGTCTGCCTATGAGCAAGCTAAGGCAACTGCCCAAGCAGCTCTAGAAGTAGCTAAAGGTGTGCAAGCTGATCCGAACGCAACACAAGCGCAAGTTCAGGAAGCTATTAATCGTTTGGCAAGTGCCAAACAAGCCTTAGAGAAAGCCAAATCTGCCCTTCAAGTCAAGGGGGATAAGGCAGGCCTACGAGCAGCTTATGAGGCCTTAAATTCTCCAATTTCCACCATAGGTAAGACTCCAAGAAGTATTGATGCCTTCCGTACGCAAGAATCAGGCTACCAATCAGAACTTGATGCTGCAAAACAAGCAGCTCAGTCTGTGTTAGCGGATGAGAACGCAATAGCTAGTCAAGTAGCCCAAGCTCTAGAGCAGGTTCAAGCAATTCAAGCAAAAGTTAATGCAGCTAAAACCTTACTGGTAGATCAAGCTGATAAATCTGCCTTAACAAGTGAGCGTACTAAACTTCAGAATGAAGTGGCGAAAGCGCCAGATTTGGCTAATAAGACCCCGCAAAGTATTACAACTTATGAGACAACCAAGGCTCAAGCTGACGCCGCGCTAGCGAAAGCTCTAAGTGTACAGAATGATTTGAACGCGACACCATCTCAAGTTCAAGAGGCGGTTAACCAGTTGAAGGCTAGTCATACAGCTTTGACTGCAGCTAAAGCTGGGCTTCAAACTAAGGCCGATAAGCAAGCCTTGATTGGGGCCTTAAACAAGCTGAATGAACCAATTGCTACAGACGGTAAGACACCTGCAAGTATTACGGCTTATCGCAATAGTTTGACGGCTAATCAGTCAACTATTAATCAAGCCAAGGCTCAAGCTCAGGCAATGATTGCGAATGAGAATGCAAGCCAAGTTCAAGTGAACGAGGCCCTACAAGCGATTAAATCAGCCCAAGTGAAAATTGATGAGGCTAAGAATAAGTTAGTTGATCAGGCCAACAAGCAAGCCCTTCAGGCTAGCATAGCTGAGGCAGGCCCTCTAGTAGAAATCACTATACGCCTGCGAGTTGGCAAGCCCTTCAGACTCAGTTAAGTGCTGCTAAGCAAGTAAATCAAGATCTGAATGCAAGCCAGTCTGCCGTAGATAGTGCTAAGCAGGCCTTAGATCAAGCGATTGCCCAGTTAGTGATGCACACACCACGCTTTACAAGCCAAGAAGTTGTTCTACCAACTGATGAGCTGTCTCGAAGCGTGACGGTGAACTATACCTTGTTTGATCCAGCTAATAAATATCAAAGCGCCCAAGTCAAAGTCTATCAAGGAGACCAACTGGTTCAAACGGTTGCGATTAATAATAATCAAGCCGTAATTAATGGCCTCAATTATGAAGTGCCATACCGCTTGGTAACAGAGCTAACCTATGCAGATAAATTAGGCGTGTCTAAGACGGATCCACAGTTATCTGAAGAGCTGGTAGAGCTTAAACTCAAGAAGTTTGAGCTTAAACAGATTAAAGAAGAAGGCCTCTATCAAGTGGAAGGGCAGGAGCTTAAGCGCGTTAGTGCTTTGGCCTCAGTGCCTCAAGACCTCAGTGGCTATTTAGTGAAAGTAAGTTCGGATCGCTATAAGGATGTGGTGCTCAAAGTAGCGGCAATAGAAGCAACAACCTACAATGGCGAGGATTACTATCAAGTGACCGCCACTGCGCCTGAATTAGTGCAAAATAATGGGGGAACAACTGATTATCATCAGACTCATCAGTTCCTAGTTCGTAAGGCTGCCCCTGCCGTGAATAATGTTTACCATAGCTTCGGTGAGTTGTTGACAGCTATGAAGGCAAATCTAAGTGGTACATTCATCTTAGGCTCTAATGTTAGCGCAGCTGATGTTGTGTTAGCTAAGGGTCAAGAAGCCTACTTAATGGATACCTTCCGAGGGAAATTACTAGGGCGTGGTGCTGATGGACAATCGCATGCCATCTTTGATTTGAAGGCACCGCTATTTAAGGAAACTAATCAAGCTACGATTTCTAATTTGGACCTTAAGCGAGTTGATATTCGCGATCGTGATAACGTAGGTTCCTTGGCAGTTGTCGCAAACCAAACAACCATCACGGATGTAACGGCTAGCGGTCGACTATCTGGTAGCCAGAGCATTGGTGGTTTAGTGGCCACTGTACTAGGTGGTTCTCAGTTGAGTCAAGTCGGCTTTAAGGGTAGCATAGAATCTATGGCTTTCAATGGTGCAAATTCAACTATAGGTGGAATTGTAGCTAACCTTGAGAAAGGTAGCATTACACAGGCGACTGCTGATATTAATATGCACCTTTCGTCTGGTAACGAAATAGTAGATATGGTGGACTGGTTGGGGCTGTTGGCTCAGGCAGCAGCCTAACAAAAGCCGTGGTTAAAGGGAACATCTGGAATAGCGGTAGTGGCGTTCTTAGACGTTGGGGCTCTTCGACAGGTGGGGCAGTAGGTTCTACCTGGAGTAATAGCCGTATAGATCAAGTAATCAGCGAAACCAAGGTAGACAATGGCCGTATTTTCTTTGGTCATAGAAATGCGGAGCAGCAAGAATCAACGCGTAGAAGCTTCAGCAATATTGCGGTTGTGCAAGATGTAGCTTCTGGTATAGAGCAAGAGTTTCTCAAGGATATAGAAACTATCTCGCCTCAAGAGGCAGCTAGTCGTCAGCAAGCTATGGGAATCACTGTTTCCTTCGACGATAGCTCTGACGCTGTGACGACCTTGTCTAAAGAATCGCTGATGACAGACTATACTGCAATGCCGAATTACAAAGCAGATAAAGCTCAAGCTTATGCCAACATGGAAAAACTCTTGCCGTTCTATAACAAGGAGCAGATTATTAAGTATGGTAACCTGGCAACTGGCAAGTTAGCATCTCAAGTGCTTGTATCTGTTACCCCTATGATGGGCTCAAACTATGTAACAGATTATAGTCAACCAATGGATCGTATTATGTTGCACTACGCTGATAAGAGCGTGCAATATCTAGGCCTCGCTGCTAAATCTAACTTTAAGCAGACCGGGATAGTCGAGTATAAATTGGAAGACTCTGGCTTGATTTACACACCAAACCAAATTCAACAGACCTCGATAGAAAGTATGGCTCAAGACCTTGCAGCGCAGCTTAGCACTACAGACCTCTACTCTGATAAGATGTTTGAGCTACTAGGCATCAAGGATAAGAACTATGTAAATGATAAGGTTAAACAAACGCGTAGAGATGCTCTGCAAAAAACACTAGGTCGTGTTCCTACAGATGAAGAGCTTCAAGCAGATTTAGATGCTGTTAACCAGGCGGAGCGTATTAAAGATGTCAAGCGCCTCTATCTAGAAGATACAATGGCTCGCTTGAAACCAAACTTAACGGATGCTGTTAAAAAAGTTCTTAAGCAAAGCTTGAACCAAGCGATTGATGGAGGTCATTCTGGTCTAGAAGCGCAACTCAAGCAACAAGTGCTCGATAACAAGGAAGCCTTGTTACTGGGTCTCCTCTACATGCATCGCCACTATGAGATCAAGTTTGGCGAAGCCAATATTGGTGATATTTCCACCTATCAAGCCGATTTCTTTGGGAAGAGCGAGAACGTGCTCGATAAACTTATCTATCTGGGTTCAAGAGGTATTAATGCGCTTCATACTAAGAATAATTTCCGTGCCTATGCAGCTTTCATTAGTCCTAATCAGGCGGTAGGGAATTTACTAGACTACTTAGATTACTTCCGTGAAACCCTTACGGATTTAGATGAGAATGCTTGGTTCCGACAAGCTACTCAGCAGAATCTGGTACTGGAAGAACAGGGCGTCGAGAGAAGCTGGTTTGGCAAATAAAGAGTATCGAATCTACCCACGTCTTAAAGCAAGGTCTGTGCAAAACTACATTTTGCCATTACTTAACCTTAAAGACAGTACTTTGTTTGCTATTTCGACAGTTAACGGATTTACTTGGGGTAGCTTAGATCGTCGAAGTTATGATCGCCAAAGACTAGAAGAGTTGGTTAACCTTATGGCCAATCGCCAACAAACTCACCTGGATACTTGGTATCGAATGGCCTTGCCAGCTGTTAAAGACCGTATTGCCAATAACCCTGGGAACCAAACTTGGGATGGTTATAAGGATGCAACTGGACAGTGGTTTGGCGAGTTTGGTGAGAGCAATGCCAAGGGGAATGCTCCTAAGAAGCCATCAATGGGTATCCGCGAATTCTTCGGGCCAATTGGACGCTATTTCGGTGCAAATGGTTCGGCTGCTTATGCAGATACGATTAGTAATATCTACTTTATCCATACGGATATGCTTAATGACTACAACGGGGCATCGATTTGGACGCATGAATTAGTCCATCTGCAAGACCGTTCTATCAACTTAGGGGGTTATGGTTGGCGTCCAGATGAGAGATTTGAGCAGTACCCACAAGGTTTGCTACAAGCGCCTGAGAATCCAAGCACAATTAACCATATGGGGATTAATACTATCTTCGATTACTCTAATGAGAAATTGCGTTATTACAATGAATCGCCAGATCGCTTCCAAACTGCAGCAGATGTTCATGAGTATGTTCATGGAGTATTCGACGTTCTGTATACTCTAGACTATGCGGAAGGACTAGATGTCTTGGCCCGCGGTAAGGATTTCTGGAAGAAGATGTATAATCAGGTAACCAATGAAGCGGATGGCGTGCATGCTAACAACCTAATTAAGGAATTAACTGACCAAGAATGGGAGAATATCAATCTCACTTCTATTAATGATTTGGTTGAGCACCAATTGGTTGTTAAGCGTGGCTATGGAGCCAATGCTAAATATAATCGTGATAATTACGTCACAATTAATATGTATGCACCAAACTATGCGACTGGGGAAAACACGACGGGTTCACCGGGTGGTCTCATGTTTAAGCGCATGGCTTGGGAGATGATGGCCTACAAGGGCTATGAAGATGGCTTTTGTACCTTACGCCTCTGATAAGCTTCAGAAGGAAGCTAAGGCTGCTGGAAATGCAGAACTAAGTGATACCTATGTAATCAAATCTGTCTCTGGAGGAGAGTTCCAAAACATGACAGTCTTTAAGCAGGCCATGTTCAAAGAACGGATTGATAAGTTGAACCAATCCCTGATTCCAATTACAGTCAATGGAACACAGGTACGTACTTTTGCTGATATCCAGCAACTCATCCATCAAGCGATGGAAGCAGATATTAAGACTAACCTCCTGACGAGAGGGGACAATAACGTTCACAAAGTGAAGAAAGAAATTTATCGTCAATATCTATTGGCAACAAATGATTTCAGAACCTCTATTTTCCAAGGACAGTAAGCTGATAATCTTAATCCTACGGCATCTTGCCGTAGGATTTTTTATATAGTAAGTTAACTATGATGAAGCTTGGATATAATTATAAAATAATGAAGTTGCCATCTTTTTATTTATGGACTAGGGTGAACGGAATAGTAATCTGTATAGACATTATTGCAATGCAAATATGGTCTGAATAAAATTAGTTTATTAAGCATAACAAAAATACTACAAAATTAATACTTCCCGTATATTTCTGAATATTTTTGTGGTAAAATACACTAGCAATGAATATTCATACGAAAGGAAAAAACTCAATGAAGAAATCTAAGGGCTCCAGCAGCCTTACTACGGTCCAACGATTCTCCATCCGGAAATTTTCTGTTGGGATTGCTTCTGTTGTCATTGGGAGTTTTTTTGTATCGGCATTGATCGGTCCGACCGTTAATGCCCAGGCCCCCACGCCTGTCACGAATGCTCCATCAACCCCAAAATCTGTTACAACAGAATATCGATATGTGTCCATCGAAGAATTAAACTGGACACAACGTCAGGCCATTAAGTCAGGCACTCCTAATCAAATCGCACAAGCAGATCAAGTTTACTATTTTGTTTATCAACCAAGCCCAGGCACGCGTCAGTTGCCGGTTACAGGTGAATCATCAGCCTTGTTAGGCCTAGCAGCAAGTGCAACACTGATTGTCTTTGCTGTCGGCTTAGTTCGCGACAAGAAGAAGGCGATGACCAGCCTCATGGTGGTGACCATGGCAGGGCAAGTTTTACTCTCGCCAAGTTTACAGGCGATTGAGGCTCATTTACTGCAAGACTTCAACCAAAGCTACCAGCTGCCAGTAGGCCAAACACTTCCTAACCCAAAGATTGAGATAGAGGGTTATGAATATCTTGGATATTTGACCACGCATGAGTTAAATCAATCAGTGGCCAGTGTTTCAGTTGCTAGCACGTCGAGTGAGTCAGAAAGCAGAAAATATTCAGTTTCCTCAGAAGAGACCTCATCTGTTGAAATGTCGAGTGAAAGCAGTTCAGCTGAGTCATCAGTACAATCTCAAGAATCTGAGTCAAGAACTTCAGTAGAATCAAGCCAGCAACCATCGGAATCAAGTACAGCGGCAACTCCGACCCCGCAACCAGAAGAATCAAGTTCGAGCGCAACTCCGACTCCAACCCCACAATCAGAAGAATCAAGTTCAAGCACAGCATCGACTCCGGCTCCGCAATCAGAAGAATCGAGTTCAAGCGTAGCATCGACTCCAACCCCACGATCAGATGAGTCGAGTTCAAGCGCAGACTCCGACTCCGCAACCAGAAGAATCGAGTTCGAGCGCAACGCCAACTCCAGTCCCACAGCCAGAAGAGACAAGTTCAAGTGTAGAACCGACTCCGCCCCCACAACCGGAGGAATCGAGTTCGAGCGCAACTCCGACTCCAGAGCCCCCTAAAACATTAGATTACACAAAGCTGGAGATGACTCTAAAGACGGCAAATGATCAATTGGGAGCTTTATCAGGAACGGCCTTGGTCGGCAAGAAACCTAGCACAATCAAATCCTTTGAAGAGCGGGTTGCTCAAGTCAAGGAAAAACTAAAAAATCTAAATAACCAGGCGCAAGAACTCAAAGGGCAACCTGATACGACAGAACAGGCAACAATCGATGCTTTGGCTCAGCAAGTGCAGGACTTAGTCAATCTTTCGACTAATTTGGCTGATATCTTAGTAGACCAAGCAGATAAGTCGCCGTTAGAAACTGCTATGGCAGCTTTAGCAGAGCAAGTAAAAACAGCCAAAGCGCTTGATTTAAGCGACAAGACACCAAGTAGCCAACAAGCCTTAGCGGATGAAATTCGCAAAATACAAGCCACACTCCAGAATGCGCAGTCAGTAGTGAAGGATCCTGAAGTCTCAGATGTTGATGTAGAGGCGATGACTCGGTCAGTAGTCAACCAAGCCAAATCCTTGGAAGCTGCCATCAAGGCTCTCCAAGCCAAGGCAGATACAAAGGCGCTAGCGGCAGCCTTGGCTTTACTGGACGCTCCTGTTGATACAGACCAGAAGACGCCGCAAAGTATTGCGAACTACCAGCAAGCGCTAGATTCATTGAGAGACAGTCTAGAAGCTACGCGTGCTCAAGCGCAAGCCATCTTGAGTGATCCAGAGGCTAAGCAGGAACAGGTGGATAAGACCCTGATAGCAGTAAATGAAGTGCAAGCTAAACTTGACCAAGCCAAAGCTTTGCTGCGACAACAAGCGGATAAGTCCGCCTTAGAGAAAGCCAAAAATAATCTGGACCAAGCCATTCAAAAACCAGTTGTGACAGATCAGAAACGACCAAAGACCATTCAGACTTACCAAGCAGCAAAAGGCCTTGCTTTGCAATTGAGTCAAGAAGCTGCTCAACTATTAAAAAATCTTAATGCTACTCCGGAAGAGGTTTTAGCAAGTACGGAAAAAGTCAACAAGGCTTTCCAACAGTTAGAGTTAGCGGAAGCGGGTATTTTGGATCTTGTGGACAAGGCAGACTTACAACGAGCTCTGACACAGTTGAATCTGCCAGTTGATACGACAGGTAAAACACCGCGCAGTGTGAATGATTTCAGCCAGGCGCTTGCAGGGCATCAAGCTACTATTGATCAAGCAAAAGCTAATGCTCAAGCTTTGATAGACAATCAAGATGCAACGCCTGAAGAAGTGGTTTCCGCCATCGAGGCTGTGAAAGCCGCTCAAGTTCTGAAAGACCAAGCGCAAGCCCTCTTAATGGACCGCGCAAATAAAGAGGCACTTGGCCAACAGGTTGAGGCGGCACAAGCAGTTGACGCGAATCGTTATACGCCAGCTAGCTTCCAGAAAGTTGCTGACCAGCTCAAGGCTGCTCAGGCCGTTTTAGAAGATGGCGATAGCAAGCAAGAAGCAGTTGACCAAGCGACTCAAGCCCTTCGAGAAGCCTTGGCACAATTGGAGCAAGTAGAACCTAAATATACAGCTGTTAACGTTGAATCACCTGCATCGGATTTATCTCGGAGCGTCACCGTGCGTTATCAGTTAGAAGACCCTAACCAGCTTTACCGGGGAGGCAAGGTACAAGTCTTCCAGGGGGATCGCCTAGTTAAGACTGTCCCAATCCAAGATTTGACCGCAAGCATTGATGGGTTGGATTATCATGTGCCTTATCGCCTCCATACTGTGATGGATTATGTGAACCATCAAGGCGCTCAGTCGAAAGATCAGTTAGAGGACCAAGTAGTAGAGTTAGATTTGAAGAAGCTTGAGCTCAAACAAATCAAGGGTGTACAACTCTTCCATCGACAAGCTGATGGGAGTCATCAATTAATGGCTAGTTTGAGTCAGATTCCATCTGATTTATCTAATTATTATGTCAAAGTACAGTCTGACCGCTTCAAGGATGTCTATCTGCCAGTTGCTTCTATTGAGACAGTAAGTCACGATGGTCAGTCTTATTATCAAGTGACGACCCAGGCGCCTGAGCTAGTGCAAATCAAGGCGGCTCGAGTGACTATCACCAAGGCTATCAATTCCTAGTCGGTCAAGAACGTCCAGCGGATGGGAACGTGCATTATAGCTTTAAGAGCTTGCTTGAGGCTATACGCCAAAACCCAGCTGGAGACTACATACTGGGTGCCAACCTATCAGCGTCCGAGGTCAGCTTAGCAGCCAACGCGACCGCCTATTTTGTGGGAACCTTCACTGGGACCCTGTCCGGCCAGACTGCAGACGGCACGCAACATGCTATCTATAATTTGGTTGCACCACTCTTTGATCAGTTAAACCAAGCGACCATCAAGCATTTAGACCTTAAACAAGTGGCCATTGAATCTGGCAACTCTATAGCTGCTCTAGCCAAACGAGCGACTAATTCGACAATCAGTGATGTGGCAGTTTCTGGGCGCGTGTCAGGGACGACCAATGTAGCAGGTATCGTTCATACCGTAGTGGGTGGTAGCAGGCTTGAGAACGTTCGATTCCAAGGTGAGATTAGCCAGAGTGGCCAGCCTAACCAGGCCCAAGAAGTGGGCGGTTTAGTAGGTTTGCTCGAACAATCCAGTGTTACCAACGCTTATGTCGATGCCAAACTGAACGTAAATCTTAACGCGCAAAGTACTCGTGCGGGCGTCGCCTTTGGTCGAGTTGTGTCCAGCCAAGGTAAGGCAGTAGTCAAAAATGTCCTTGTTAAAGGAAGCCTTACTAATACAGGCTCTACTGTTCAAGGTCGAAGTGGTGGACAAGTAGGTGGGGTCGTCGGCTCTACCTGGATGAATGGGCGATTAGAAAATATCATTTCAGACGTGGGAGTCACTAATGGCTACCGTGTTTACGGTGATAATGGTGCTATTTCAGAAGGCTATATCCGTAATGATCAAGTGGCTTGGAAGATGACTGAACGCGTAACCGGTGTAGAAGAGCCAAGTTTTAACCTGCTAAGGCTAGTCAAGCTGATGTGGATAAATTAGCTAGTCAATTAGAAGCGGCCGGTGGGGTCCTGACGGATACGCCTGCAAGCTCTTATGTCGATCAAATCAACCAACAATCAACCGATTATAGTCGTTTGGCTAATTATCAAGCTAGTCGTGCTCAGGCCTATGCCAATATGGAGAAACTCCTGCCATTCTATAATAAGGAGCAAATTGTTAAGTATGGGAACTTAGTGGCGCCAGACAGCAAGTTGGCGACTCAGGTGCTCTTGGCGGTTACGCCAATGCAAGGTAATGCTTTTGTGACGGACTACAACCAAGCAATGGACCGGATTATGTTGCACTTTGCTGATAAATCAGTGAAATACTTGGCCTTAGGTGCGAAATCTGAGTTCAAACAAACAGGCGTGGTTGAGTATCAATTAGAGGATTCAGGTCTTATCTATACACCTAACCAAGTGCTGAAATCAGTGGATGATGTCATGAATGCAGTCCTCGATATCATGAAAGAGACAGGTTTATCATCTGACGCTGTTTGGCAAGCCGCAGGTGTCAATATTCTCTACACAGATGTAAGTGCCAGAGTCAAAAATGATCGCCGAACGGCCCTAGAGAACAAGCTTGGCCGATCAGCAACTGAGGAAGAAATTGCAGAAGATTTAGAAGTCTATCGCCGCGAACAGCGTGCCTATCAGATTGAGACACTCTTCTTCAATGCAACCTTTGGCGCTTTCCAAGATACCTTAGCCAATGACTTGGTGAAGATTATTCGCCAGGAAGCCAACTATCTGGGAGATAATGAGCAGGCGCGTGCTGCTTTGATTCAGAAACTCAAGGATAATCGTGGCGCCCTACTTTTAGGTCTGGCATATCTTCAAGACCACTATCGTGTAAACTTTGGGAGACCTCAATTTAGGAGAAATCGCAACCTATCAGACAGACTTCTTCGGTAATCAGAAGAGTATTATTGATAAGTTGATTCAGATTGGGAGTCAAGGGGTTCAACCCCTTCGCTCAGTCAATAGTGCTAAGACTTACAATCGAGTATTAAGTGCGGACTCTAAACTGCCGACAGTCCTCGACTACCTTTCTTATTTCCGTGAGCTGTGGACCAAGTTTGATCAATACGAATGGTTCCGCGATGCGACCAAGGCCAATGTCACCATGGAGGAGCGTCCATCTCTTGAAGAAGGACTTAATAAATCTCCTTATAAGGTCTACGATCGTTTGTCTGTTCCGGATTATCGTGATTACATCTTGCCTTTACTCAATCTGAAGAAGAGTCGGATTTTCCTTGTATCCAATGTTCTATCGCTAACCTTGGGGTCTACTGACCGACGTCCTAACCTAACGCCAGAAGAGTTCGACAGACGCGTTAAGGCCTTAGCAGATCGCCAACAAATGCACGTCGATACCTGGTATCGTGTAGCCTTACCAGCGGTTAAAGACCGCATGGCCCGCAAGAATGCTATGCTGATTTGGGATGGCTATGCTAATGGCAAGAATGGCGGTTGGTATGATGGACTAGGTAACGATACATCCAATAAGCCGGTTAAATACCCTTCAATGGGGATTAAGGAATTCTTTGGGCGAATCGGCCGAGTTTATGGCAATAACGGTGCTGGTGCTTATGCCGATACTAACAATGGGATTTACTTTGTCTTCACGGATATTCTGGAAGACTATATTGGGACCTCTCACTATACTCACGAAGTGGTCCACAATATGGAACGTTCAGTCTATCTTGGCGGGAACGGCTGGCGTCCGGAAGAAGTCTGGGAAGAGTATGCGCAAGGTCTCTTGCAGTCACCTGAGGGACCTGAGTTTGATCATATTGGGCTTAATACTTCCTTTGACTGGAGCGATAAGGCGAACCGCCTCTATAACGCGACACCATCACGCTTCCAGTCTGCAGATGACTGGGGTCAATATGTCCACCGACTCTTCGATATTCTCTACTTGCTAGACTATGCTGAAGCCAAAGCAGTCCTAGAAAAGGGGCCAGATGCTATGAAGCAATGGTTCAACCGCTTCATTAATGTGCCGAATGGGCCTAACCATGTCAATAATAAGGTAGTGGAGATTAGTGATGAAGAGTGGACAAACTTTAATATCCAGTCGATTGATGACTTCATTGATCGTAGCTTAGCACCAAAACGCTACTTCCGTAATGGTTTTGAGACAGATCGTAACTCTTATGAGCGAATCAATATGTTTCACCCTATGTACGGGACAGGTCAAAATGATAAGGGCTCACCAGGCGGTTGGTGGTTCAAACGAATGGCTTGGGAACTGATGGGTTATAAGGGATATAAAGATGGCTTCATCCCTTATGCTTCCAACCAATTAGAACGTCAAGCTAGAACGGATGGACAGACCCTAAATGATAACTATATTATCCAGAAGGTTTCTAACGGTGAATTCCAAGATCTTAATGCCTTTAAGAAGGCTATGTTCAAGGAACGTCTGGATAAGATTGCCAATGGGGCAACATTGCGTCCAATTACAGTCCGTGATCGCCAAGTAAGCACCTTGGCGGATATCGAGCACTGATGAAGGAAGCAGTTGACAGAGTGCTATCAGCTCGTCAAACAGGTAATATGCGGAATGATGTCTATAACTTGAAGCGCGAAATTTACCTTCAACTCTTCAAGGCTTCTGATGATTTCCGTCAATCTATTTTTGCCAACGAATAGAAAGCAGAAAACAGCAGCTAAGGCTGCTGTTTTTTGGTCGTACTTGCAAGTAGGGATTAGATGGAGTAGAATATAAACTAATCCGATTAGTTTAAAAAGGAAGGATGATTTCGATGAGAATCAAGCAACACGGAAATCTTTATCAATTAACCTTTTTGCCTCGTCTTTTCCCCATTAATGCTTATGTGTATGAGACAGCTGATGCCCTAATCGTTCTAGATATGGGAGTGAGCAACTTTGTTAAAAGCGTTCAGGCCATTGAAGCTAAGACGGCCAAGCCAGTGACCCATTTGCTAATTACGCACGGGCATAGTGACCATATCAGCGGAATTTCGGCCTTTGCAAAGCTGTATCCCCATGCGGAGATTGTGGTATCTGCTCGAGAGGCTAGAATTTTACGCGGAGACCTAAGCTTAGATGATACAGAAGATCAAAGTCCTATCTCGGGAGGATGGCCAGAGCTAGATTTTGACATTCATCGAGAAGTAATCCCAGGGGATCAAGTGGTAGGCTTTCAAGTAGTGGGGGTTCCAGGACATACCCCAGGTTCGGTTGCCTACTTAGCGCCTGATGGGACTATGATTGCGGGCGACGCCTTCCAAACGCGCGGGGGCTTGGCTGTAACAGGCGATTTGCGTATTACCTTTCCATTTCCAGCTTGGGCTACGTGGAGCCGCAAACAGGCTTTGACTAGTGCGGAGGCAGTCTTAAATTAAACCCAAGCTGTCTGGCTTTAGGTCACGGGCCACTAGTTTTAAATCCGGCCTTAGACTTGCCACCAGTAATTAAGCGAATGAAGGAGCGTTTGGAGCATGCGTAGACCCTCTATAAGCCTAGAACAACTCGTTAAAATAGGTTCTTCTTTACTAAATCGAAAGGGACTTACGGAATTTGCCCTCAAAGACGTTGCGCACGAGGTAGGAATGCGTCTGCCTTCTCTATATAACTATATCGAGAGTCGGGAACACTTGCTGATGCTTATCGCAGAAGATACGGCAAAGCGTTTTTATCAGCTATTGTCAACAGCAGCTCAAGAAGGAGATGGCACCGAAAAGATACGTCAGGTAGCCGAGGCATATTTGAACTTTGCTTGGGACTACCCGGGAGAGTATGAATTGATGCAGGCGCCTATCTTTTGGTGCAAGAGTTCGGCAGGACCTGTCTTTGAGTCAATCTTCGAGTTAGTACGTCAACTTACTGGGGATTGGAGATTAGCACCGGAAGTTGAGACGCATTTTTATCGGAGTCTACGTAGTTATTTGCATGGTTATGCCGATATAGGACGACAACAGGGCTTTCGGCGACCTCAAGCCTTGGAGTCGAGTGCTCAGTTTGGTTTGGACCTACTCTTAGCGGGATGGCAGGATTATTTGGCGAAACAGGATAGTATCAGTCGCTAATATCCTTGCATCGAGAGAATAAAAGGAGTATCATATAGACAAAAGTTATTCCAAAGACAATAGTCTAGAAAGGCGGTGCCTATGTTAACGCCTAATGAAGCCAAGGTGCTTGCCTTGATTGAGGAAGACCCTTTCCGCACCCAGCAAGAATTGGCGGCATTGATGGGAATTAGTCGGTCAACGGTGGCCAGTTTAATCTCCTCTCTGATGCAGAAACATCAGCTACGTGGACGAGCCTATATTCTGAATGAGGCGCGGCGAATTTATTGCATCGGTGGGATGAATATCGACCGTAAATTTCGTCTAACCGGCGCAATCCAGCTAGGTACTAGTAACCCTGTCACCTCAACTCTCAGTGTGGGCGGCGTAGTCCGCAATGTAGCTGAGAATTTAGGGCGACTCGGTCAATCGGTTCAATTGTTATCCGTAGCGGGACTTGATCAGGGATTACGACTGGATTAAGCAACAGACTCAGGCCTATGTGGATATGAGCCAAGTAACTCAAATCCCAGAGGCGGCAACGTCAACCTACAGTGCCATCTTGGATGAGTCCGGGGATATGCAATTGGCACTAGCCGATATGGCGATTGCCGACCAGATGGATTTAGATTGGATTAGTCAATTTGCTCCACGGCTTAAACTAGCAGATTACCTGATTCTGGACTTTGAACTTGCCATTAGAAACCGTGACTTATTTGATTCAACTTGCAAAAGCGGAATCAATTCCGCTTGCCATTATCCCGGTCAGTGGCCCCAAAATGAGCCATTTGCCAGAAGATCTAGGTGGCGTTAGTTGGCTCGTTGTCAATGAGGATGAGTCCATCAGTCGCTTTGGAAATCTGCCCGCAGCGGACTTAGTGGAGGCATGGCTGGCAGCTGGTGTCTTGCAAGTGGTCATGACCAGAGGGACACGTAGCAGTTTCTATGGTCATCAGGATGGCAGCCGCCAGGAGGTCCAGCCTATCCTAGCGCAAAGTGTAGTCGATGTAACAGGAGCAGGCGATGCCTTCTCTGCTGGCCTTCTCTATGGCCAGTTGACAGGGCATGATGCTAAGACATCTATTTATTATGGGATGGCCAATTCCTATCATACGGTTCAAGTCAAGCAAACCGTTCGACTCAATCTCTCTGCTAGCCAGTTGGAGAGTGACTATCAGACATTAAAAGAAAGAGGTTTAGCCTAAGATGAAAAACTTATTATCTATTAGTAAAGAAGTACAACACGCTTTAGATCATAACTTACCTGTTGTTGCTTTAGAATCCACCATCATTTCACACGGGATGCCCTATCCACAAAACGTTGAAATGGCTAAAACAGTAGAACAGATTATCCGCGATAATGGGGCAGTGCCAGCAACAATCGCCATCATGGATGGTCAGTTTAAGATTGGGTTAGAAGAAGCGGATTTAGAACGTTTGGCTAGCGAGAAGCCGGTTGCTAAGGTATCTCGTCGTGACTTGGCAGAAGTCTTCGCCAAAGGCATCTTAGGGGCGACGACAGTGGCAACGACCATGATTGGGGCACATTTAGCGGGTATCAAGGTCTTTGTTACTGGCGGGATTGGTGGTGTACACCGTGGCGTAGAAGAAACTATGGATATTTCTGCGGACTTAGACGAATTAGGTCAAACACCAGTGACGGTTGTTTGCGCGGGCGCCAAAGCTATTTTGGATTTGCCAAGAACTTTGGAATATTTGGAAACCAAAGGGGTGCCTGTTGTTGGCTACCAAACGGATTACCTACCTGCTTTCTACACACGGACTTCAGAATACAAGCTTAACAGTCGAGCTGACAAGCCAGAGGAAATTGCAGCCATGATGGACTACTCTGAAGCGCTCGGCCTTAAGGGTGGGATTCTGGTGACGAATCCAATTCCTGCTGAGCACGAGATTCCACATGAAAAAATTGATGCCATTATCGATGCGGCTGTAAAAGAAGCAGATGAGAAGGGAATTCGAGGCAAAGATAGCACGCCATTCCTATTGGCTAAGATTGTTGAATTAACAGATGGAGCTAGCTTAAATACTAATATTCAATTGGTTTATAATAACGCCAAATTAGGGGCAAAGATTGCTAAAGCCTATCAAGAACGTTAAGCTTATTTATGGTGGCCGGGACTGAATGTCCCGGCTTTTTGTATGTCTCGTTAGTGGAAGTTGGTGACAGTCTGCATCATTTTTTGTTGATTGGTCGAAGGCTAGCCAGAAGGGCTTGACTTTTCTACTAGATATCATATAATAAAACTATCAACACTTGAATAATTGTTCAATCGAAATAAAGGAGGCGGATAAGATGTGTGATCATGACCACAATTCTCATACACATCAGCACCACGGCCACGCGCATGCATTCAAATCAGCTATCTTTGCCTATGTAATTGGGCTTCTTACTTTCTTCCTAGGGCTTTTTACAGGCCAAGCATCTCTGCTAGTGAATGCCCTCTATAGCTTAACGGTATTTTTGTCCGGCTATCATGTCTTAAGTGAGGGTTTGCTAGAGACTTGGCAGGCTAGCTACAAAGCGCGCCGTTTTTGTCCTAATACTCACTTATTGATGGGGCTGGCGGCTTTAGGTGCCATGGCAATTGGACAATTCCAAGAAGCAGCCTTGCTGATATTGATATTCGCTGGTGCTCATTTTCTGGAGGACTATGCAGAAGCAAAATCTAAGAAGGAAATGACGAGTCTCTTAGCCATGCAACCTCAAGAAGCACGTCTTTTGGCGAGAGATGGCATAGTAACACATCGTACCGGTTCAAGATTTAGCTGTTGGGGATCAGGTGCAGGTGCTAAATGGCGCCCAAATCCCTATTGACGGTCGAATTGTGAATGGCCAGGCAGTCATTAATGAGGCTATGATAAACGGCGAGAGTATACCGCAAGAAAAAAGCGTAGGTGACAGGGTCTATGCGGCGACTCTCAATGGCAATAGTAGCTTTGTCATGCGGGTAACACGTTTGGCAGATCAAACTACTTTTGCCAAAATACTTGGCCTAGTCAAGGAGGCGCAGGCCAAACAAAGGTCCGGTTGCGACTCGGATTCAGCGCTTGGAGCCAGTCTATGTTAAGGGGGCGCTCCTCTTTACGGCTTTGTATGCGCTGGTGATGGCGCTATGGGCATCACTTTCATTACATGAGCTAGCTTATCGGACATTGGTTATGCTCATTGCCCTCTCACCTTGTGCTTTGGCAGCCAGCGCTATACCGGCCACCTTATCGGCCTTATCAAATTTGGCCAAGCAAGGGGTGCTAGTCAAGGCTGGGAGCCACCTACATCAGGTGTCAGAACTTAGCGCCATTGCCTTTGATAAAACGGGGACTTTAACGCAGGGGCGGCCTCAGGTGACGGACATCCTCTTATCAGCTGAAGCTGAACAGCTACTGGCTGTTTGGGTCTCCATGGAGCGGCAAGCTAATCATCCTCTGGCACAGGCCATTGTGGCTCGTTATGCTGATTTGCCGGTCTTGGATTTAGAAGTCAGCAATCAGATGGGACAGGGGCTCTATGCAGATTATCAAGGGCACAGTTACCAGGTGGCTAAGCCGACAGCCTTTGAAGCGGTGGCACCAGACTATGGGCGGCAAGGTCGGGAATGGGAAAGTCAAGGTAAGACAGTGGTTTACTTGGCTCAAAACCAAGAAGTCTTAGGAGCGGTGGCGCTGATGGATATTGCCAAAGAAGATGCCCGTCAAACCCTGGATTACTTCAAGCGAGTCGGTGTTAAAACTGTCATGTTAACAGGGGATGCCGAGTTGACGGGGCAGGTCATTGGCCAGCAATTAGGGATCCAATCCGTCCAAGCCCAAGTCATGCCTGACCAGAAGGCAGAGGAAATCCGTAAGCTAATGGACAAACACCAGATGGTAGCCATGGTGGGGGATGGCGTCAATGATGCGCCTGCCCTGGCTAGCGCTAGTCTAGGGATTGCGATGGGTCAAGGGACGGATGTGGCTATGGAGACGGCGGATGTGATTCTCGTTCGAAATCAACTCCAATCTCTGTCTTATTTGCATCGCCTAGCTAAGAAGCATGACCGGATTATCTGGCAGAATATTGGCTTTTCCATGATAGTTGTGTTAGCCTTAGTTATAATGAATGTCGGCCAAGTTTCCAATATCGCCCTAAGTGTAGTGGGGCACGAAGGCTCAACCCTTCTAGTGATATTAAACGGGTTACGACTTCTAGTCCCCTTATCATCACGAGGTGAATCATAATGTATGACGAACAAGTAATTGAAGAGCTAGCACAATTTTTTAAGGCGGTAGCAGATGCTTCCAGGCTCAAACTTTTGCTACATTTAATGAAGCAAGAAGCGAATGTGAATGAATTAGCCGAAGCAACTGGCCTAACTCTCTCGGGGGTCTCTCACCAGCTTAAACTATTGAAGCTAATGAAATTGGTTAAGTCTAGTAAACAAGGTAAGTATGTCTACTATAGTCTAGATGATCATCATGTTAAACACATTATTAACGATTCTCTGATACATTTGTCTGAGGAAGGTTCTGAATAGGGAACGGGCAGCTTTGGCTGCCTGTTTTTTTTATGGGGGCGAGAGATGCGAATATTCTGTTGAAAAAAGTAAACAATTTTCGTCCTAGGCATTCTGTTAGTCTTGGACTTATGCTATAATAGGTAAAATTTTAGAAAGAGATGGTGAGCAAATGACTGTCGAGACAAGCTTCTTAGGGATAACCTTAGCCAATCCATTGATGAATGCATCAGGGGTCCACTGCATGACGGTAGCAGAGATGGATGAGTTAGCACAGAGTGCGGCTGGTGCCTTCGTGACCAAGACGGCAACGCGAGACTATCGAGCGGGGAATCCCCAACCTCGTTATGTGGATGTGCCATTAGGCAGTATTAACTCCATGGGCTTGCCCAATGAAGGATTAGCTTATTACCTAGACTATTGCTTAGCGCGCCAGGATCAACAACCCCTACAATTCTTGTCGGTAGTGGGTCTAAGCTACGATGAGATTGTTGAGAACCTGCGTACTATAGAGGCCAGCGACTATCAAGGGGTGACAGAATTCAACTTATCATGCCTAATGTTCCGGGCAAGCCTCAAATCGCCTATGACTTCGAATTGACAGAGCGGCTCTTAACAGAAGTTTTTTCTTTCTTTACTAAACCGCTAGGGCTTAAGTTACCACCTTACTTCGATATTGCACATTTTGATCAGATGGCAGCCATCCTTAATCGTTTCCCGCTGACCTATGTTAACTGCGTCAACTCAATTGGGAATGGTCTCTATATTGATGTCGACAAGGAGCAAGTAGTGATAAAACCTAAAGGAGGGTTTGGCGGCCTAGGCGGAGATTATATCAAACCAACCGCTTTGGCTAACGTGCGGGCCTTCCATCAACGCCTCAATCCATCTATTAAGATTATTGGCACAGGGGGTGTTAGGACCGGACAGGATGTCTTCGAACATATTCTGTGTGGTGCTAGCTTAGTTCAAGTGGGGACGGCCCTCCACCAGGAAGGTGTAGGCATCTTTGAGCGCCTAGTCGCTGAATTGGAAGCTATTATGGAAGCTAAAGGCTATACTTGTTTAGAGGATTTCCAAGGCAAATTGCGTGAAATTGATTAAAGAATATATTAAAATACGATTTTTGTAATTCGATAGAGATTATGAGATGTTATGTTTTATGTTCAGGGATATAATATTATCAGCGTCTATTAGACAATGGTATGGATTGAGCAGAAAAAAATATCATTGACTGGCCAAAAAATTTCATATTGACAATCAGCGGTATTTTTTTAATATTATATCATACGATAATTTTATCCTCAGAGGGGAAAGGGAGAGAACAGTAAATGAATAAATCCAAAGTGATGGCGCTGGGACTTATGGGGAGTGCCTTTGTCTTGACGGCATGGACTAGTCAGGTAGTGTCAGCCGAGGAAGCACCAGTCGTTTCCAGTGAAGCAAGTTCTAATGAGGTATCTTCACACAGCGCATGCCAGCTGAGCCGGCAAGTAGCGAGTCAACGTGCAAAGCCAAAGCTGGCGGGGAAGCAGAAACTGAGAGTCGTTGAGGAGAAAACGGCAGAATCGACTAACCCAGCTCAGTCAGTTGATTCGCTAGCAGATTATAAAGCCCTCAAAGCAAACTATGATGTGCAAAAGGAGGCATACGATCAAAATCCTAGCGATTTTCAGTCAGTAGAGCGTGCCTTCCAAAGTGTTCAGGCCGCCTATGAGTTGGCTAAGTCGGAATACGACAGTAAAGTTTCTGTCTATGAGGAAGCCATGACGGCTTATCAAGTGGCCAAAAGCAGCCTATGATCAAGCTTTAGAGCAGTACAAGCAGGGACTCAGTACGCTATCGCCAAGCTAAAGCGCAGTTTGACATGGATCAAGCGGCTTATCTTAAGGCCAAGACACAATATGATCAAGATTTAAGTAAGTATCGCGAGCAAGAGGCTCAATACCAGAAGGACTTGAAGGCCTATCAAGAAGCCAAGGCTAACTATGACCAAGCTCAAAGCAAGTATGTCACCGATAAAGCAGCCTATGATCAAGCTAAAGCGCAGTTTGATAAGGATCAGGCTGCGTATGAAGCTGGATTAGCTGAAGCAGAAGCTAAGAAAAATGAAGAGGGTTATCTCTCTCAACCGATGAGTCAAAGTCTAAATTTTCAATCAGAACCTAATGCGGTACTGACCGTTCAAGATGGTGTGAAGGTCTATGACAAGGATGAGATTAATGCTTTAGTTGCCTCTTGGAATTTAGATGGTACAGCCATGTCTGACTGGGCCAATTTAATGTACTGGAAGAGTGATCTAACAAAGATTGTTCTGGAAAAAGGCAAGCCTGTGACAGCAACTTATAGCAATCTTCAAAATTCGAGCATCAATGGAAAAGCAATTAAGAAAGTTGTTTACACCTATACTTTGAAGGAATCGACTAAGTCAGGTAATCTGATGCCGCTCTTCCTTATTAAGGATCCAACTGAAACGGTATGGTATTTGGATTTCCATGGAGAAACTCGAATTGGAGTTCAAGTTGATTTTTACGGAGAAGATGGTCAAAAACTCGATATGAACGGGGCTCTTGTTAGCTTCTCCTCTCTGAATGCTTCTAATAATTCCGCTGAATATGTACGAGGCTTTAACGGTCGCTATATCCCGATTACTGGATCGGCAATTGTCCCTCAAGCTGATACAACAGCTAAAGCAGATCGTTCTATCAACTATGCGAGCGAAGGGTCACGTTGGGATTACGGTGTTTGGGATAAGGCTGATGGGCCATTGTCTTGGTACGGGGCCATTGTAGGACAAGCGCAGGCGAGCGACATCACTTTTGATATCGGTGCTTACAATTCGGGCTCGATTTGGTTCGCATTCAATTCTAAGATTGCAGCCAAAGGTGTCCCTACTAAAGCCAGTAGCGCCAGTTGCACCTACTCAACCGATTGCGCCTACTCAACCAACTGCTCCAGTTGCACCGGTAGCGCCACAAGCGCCAACTGCACCAGTAGCGCCAACTGAGCCTCTTGCTCCAAACGCGCCTCTGGCACCTGAAAAACCAGAACCACCAATTGCACCACAGCCTGTGAGTCAGCCGGTTACACCTCCGTCATCGGAATTGCCACCTAAGACGCCTGAGGATCCGCAAGACAAATTGCCAGAAACTGGTGAGTCAGCCTTTCCTCTGACCTTGCTAGGGACGGGGAAGTTTAGCTTTGGCTGCTTGGTTAATTAGAAAACGTCCAAAGACTGATTGCTAAAAATTTACCCTTTACGAGTCTCAGTAGCTCGTAAAGGGTTTTTTTAGTATTTGACAGGTAATGATTTAGCATGGGGGTTCCTAAGTTGTGTGGGTCAGAGGGAGTTAGTGAGGCTTGACAAA
>BNJT01000971.1_pt1 | contig 30886 bp, 57 predicted proteins | sample 8540491 | NCBI WGS metagenome assembly BNJT01 (sample SAMD00202455, study PRJDB9452) | human saliva metagenome | host: Homo sapiens | reverse complement strand
AGGACAAAAAGGAAAAAGGGTTACAGGCAGTTGTCCGAGGATTGACTGGTTTTGTTTTATTGGTTCAACTGATAGTTGGGTTGATTACCCTCAAGAAAAACTAGCCCTTCTAGCCCTCCTTGGAGCTGGACTGGTCTTGCAAATCTTGTATCTCCCTTATCAGGTGAAACGTCAGATGCAGGACTAATCCTCTTCGAAAATCTCTTCAAACTACGTCAGCTTTATCTGCAACCTCAAAGCAGTGCTTTGAGCATCTTGCAACTAGCCTCCTAGTTTGCTCATTGATTTTCATTGAGTATAACATTGCTTATATGACACTAAAAAAGAAGTTGAGTTCAATCTGTCTCAGCTTCTTTTTAGTTACTACAGGATAATGGTTGGTCCGTAGAGACTTATACTCTTCGAAAATCTCTTCAAACTAGGTCAGCATCCATCTGCAACCTCAAAGCGGTGCTTTTTAGCAACCTGCGGCTAGCTTCCCTAGTTCGCTCTTTGACTTTCATTGAGTATAACATTGCTTATATGACACTAAAGAAGTTGAGTTCAATCTGTCTCAGCTTTTTAGTTACTACAGGATAATGGTTGGTCCGTAGAGACTTATACTCTTCGAAAATCTCTTCAAACCACGTCAGCTTTATCTGCAACCTCAAAGCGATGCTTTGAGCAGCCTGCGGCTAGATTCCTAGTTTGCTCTTTGATTTTCATTGAGTATAACATTGCTTATATGATACTAAAAAGAAGTTGAGTTCAATCTGTCTCAGCTTCTTTTTAGTTACTACAAGATAAGGGTTGGACCGTAGAGACTCAACTTGGTTTTGACTTGGTCAAAGTGGAAGCGGTCATAGGCTCTCCAAGCGGCGCGAGTAGGAGCGTCTGGATTGAGAGCGCTGAGCCCCATGAGAAGACTGGAAGTTTGGTAAAATTTTTCCAGCTCAATCAAGAATCGATTATTCATTGTCTCAGCTTTTAGAGAGAAAGCGGAGTATATTGTCCAGTTGCTCCTGGAAACGGACATCGTCAGCTGTTGCTTGTTTGCAGACTTGGTAAGCTTTGTTTAACTCAGTTATCAGTGCCTGAGCTCTTTTTGATTGGGTCTGTTTCCGTCATGAGAATTCCTCCTTTGTGATGGTTTTAAAGTTGTTTGAAGCCTTTGTCTTTCTATAATCCTAGCCTATCACTTTTTACTCTTTTTTTACCTTTAAATCTTTAATTGTCATTGAAATTTCCTGAATTGTAATAGCGAGATTTTATGATAAAAATAGTTGTAAGGTTATCATAGTTTTTTTCAGAAAAAAACTTCGACTCTTTAGGAATTTTTAAGAACCGTTTAGGATTTGGTGAAAAATAGTTTCTAGACTTTTGGTATCCTCTCTTCAGGAGGTTTTATCCATGAACTATATCATCATCCAAAAAGAGAAAGAAATTTTCAAATTAAACATAAAGGATATCTACTACATCCAAACGCATCCAAGTAAAGCCCATACCGTGCTAATTGTTACAGAAGACGCTAGCTTTGATCTGTTTCAAAAATTTAAGCAAGCTTGAGAAAACAATATGGGGAAACTTTAATGAGATGTCATCGAAATTGTCTGGTTAACCTTGAACGAGTAAAATCCATGGAACTTCAATCAAAGACTCTTTTTCTTGGAGAAGAAGGTCGATATGCCGTTCAGTATTCCAGACGTCGCTATAGAGAAATTCGCCAAAAATGGTTGAAACAAGGAGAGTAAGAAGATGAGAATATTTGTTTTAGAAGATGATTTTTCCCAACAAGCCAGAATTGAAAAAGACGATTGAAAAACTTTTTGAAAAAAACAGAGTATCATTCCCAGTTCTTTTTGAAGTCTTTGGGAAACCAGACCAACTGTTGGCAGAGGTGCATGAGAAGGGTGCGCATCAGCTTTTCTTTTTGGACATTGAGATTCGAAACGAAGAGATGAAGGGGCTAGAAGTGGCTAGAAAGATTCAGGGATCGGGACCCTTATGCCCTGATTGTCTTTGTGACAACTCACTCGGAGTTTATGCCCCTGTCCTTTCGCTACCAAGTGTCAGCTTTGGACTACATTGATAAGGCCCTTTCGGCAGAGGAGTTTGAATCTCGTATCGAGACAGCCCTCCTCTATGCCAATAGTCAAGACAGTAAAAAGTCTGGCGGAAGATTGCTTTTACTTTAAATCAAAAATTCGCCCAATTCCAGTATCCCTTTTAAAGAGGTTTACTATCTCGAAACGTCCCCAAGACCCCATCGTGTCATTCTCTATACCAAGACGGATAGGGTTGGAATTTACGGCGAGTTTAGAGGAGGTTTCTCAAGCAGGAGCCCCGTCTCTTGCAGTGCCATCGCTCTTTTCTAGTCAATCCAACCAACGTCGTTCGTTTGGATAAGAAAGAAAAACTCCTTTTCTTTCCCAATGGTGGAAGCTGTCTGATCGCACGTTATAAGGTCAGGGAAGTGTCTGAGACTATCAATAACTTACACTAAGCTAGGAGAGTTTATGAACATTGCTTGGATATTGTTGTATGCACTTGTTATTAATGGACTAGAAATTGTCATTTTTCTTTAAGGTAGATGGAATTGGTCTCACTTTTGAGAGGATTTTCAAAGCTTTTCTTCTGAAATTTCTTCTAGGGGCCATTTTTGCGACTTTTCAATTTTTAGCTGTGAGCAAATATTTATCTTATTTTATAGAACCTTTGTTCGGCATAGGCTTATCTTTCATATTGTTAAGGGGGCTTCCTAAAAAACTCCTTGTCTTTTATGGTCTTTTTCCCAATGATATTAGTAGAATCTCTTTTATAGAGGTATTTCCTATTTTTGTGTTTCCATTTTTGGGGGCAAGGGAATAGTAGATGGAGATGGCAATCCTGCCTTTTTTATTGATTATGATTTTTCGATTTGCTTCATAGTTTTCAGTTTTTTGAAATGGTTGAGCTATGATTTTTACTAGCTTTGAAAAAGGATATTCTCGATAAAAGTTTTCAAAAGTTCTTGACTAAGATTAACTGGATAATGGGAGCCTACTATCTAGTCATGGAAAGTCTGACTTTTTTTGAATATGAACAGGGGATCCAATCAACGACTGTTCGCCATCTGATTCTAGTGTTTTACCTGCTCTTTTTTATGGGGATTATCAAGAAGCTGGATACCTATTTGAAGGAAAAACTTCAGGAAAAAACTGAACCAAGAGCAGGACTTGCGCTATAGAGATATGGAGCGGTATAGTCGGCATATAGAGGAGCTTTATAAGGAAGTGCGGAGCTTTCGTCATGATTATACCAACCTCTTGACTAGCTTACGTCTGGGCATTGAAGAGGAGGATATGGAGCAGATAAAAGAGGTCTACGACTCCGTCTTGAAGGACTCTAGCCAAAAATTGCAGGACAATAAATATGACCTTGGCAGATTGGTGAATATTCGTGACCGTGCCCTTAAAAGTCTCCTAGCAGGAAAATTTCTAAAAGCCAGAGAAAGGGATATTGTCTTTAATGTCGAAGTTCCTGAGGAGATTCAAGTCGAGAGTATGAGTCTGCTTGATTTTCTGACTATTGTGTCTATCCTTTGTGACAATGCCATTGAAGCTAGTGCAGAGGCCAGTCAACCTCGTGTCTCAATCGCCTTTATAAAAAATGGAGCACAGGAAACCTTTATCGTTGAAAACTCCATCATAGAAGAGGGCTATAGATGTTTCTGAAATCTTCTCTTTTGGAGTTAGTTCTAAAGGGGAGGACCGAGGTGTTGGTCTCTATACCGTCATGAAGATTGTGGAAAGTTATCCCAATGCCAGTCTCAATACCACCTGTCAAGATCAAGTCTTTCGTCAGGTTTTTGGCGGTTCATTTGCTGTCAACTTCTGATTAGAGAATGTGTGAACAAGAGGACCTAGGCATTTTAGGTTGAAAAAAACACTGCTACGATTTGTCCTTTATCCAGCCTGACTTTTTATAATATTCGAGGAAAAAAATAAATGAACCAGAAATCTTATTTTATAGCGTGTTCTGTACTGATCATCCTATCCAATCTTCTCATGTTTTCTCTAGTCAACGAAGGAGAAGGTACAGGAGCTAATCTGATTATAATTGTTGCAACCTGTGTCTTGCTACCAGCCTTTTTACATGCAGTTGAAAATCAGCAGACATCATTGGTTAGGGGCAGAATCCTTGCTCCTCATTCAGATGGCAGTGGTTTCCTTAGTACGTCTCATCAGCCGAATAGAGAGGACACCTGAAATCTTACATACAGGCCTCACCCTTCTAGTTTTAGCAAGCTGGGTAGCCTTTATCGTCCTAGCTATCATGAGAATGTATCAGAAAAAAGGGAAGTAAAGATGAGTGCGTTTTGATTTGTTAAGATATATTAGGGCAAGCATGTTTTCCCTGCTTGCTTTTTTCATTTTTTCTACAATTTAGGAGGTTTTGACGACCATTTATGATTTTGAGGAATTACGGTCACAAGGAGTACTATACTAGCAGTATAAAGGATATAACTCAACTAAAATAAAGCACACATTTAGGAGGAAATTTTATGAAGAAAAAAATACTTGTCATTTTCATCTTGTATCTAATCATGTCTCCTCTTGGGGATAGTAATTGGTATCATTTATTTTATACCATAGCCTATCTGATTGCAGTTATAATCTATTTTGCTTTAATGAAAAAGAAAGGAGCAAAGAAATGAAAACTATTCTTGCTAAAAAACGGAACATCTTCTTAGCGAGATTGTTCCTAGGTCAGTTTCCTGTACTAGTCTCTACTTATTTATTTCTCTCTCGTCAGTTTTTGCAATTTTCCTTGGTTTTTCAATTGCTTTTAGTGGTTGTTAACTTGGCTTCTATTTTGGTCACTGTTTACCTCACTAGGGAAATGAGAGTGAGAAAGTTTGAAGATGATGAGTTGGTCAATCCTAGAACCAATCAACTCATGTTCATCGGATTGACAGGCTTTTATGTCGATTATCGGTTTGTATAGAGGGTATGACGGCGGCAGAATCCTATCAACAACTGATTGGTTATATTGCTTCTGTTCTCTGCTTAATCATCATGCTGCTGCTCATTTGGGGTTTGAAGTATTATAAAAAGTAAGCTCACAAAAAGAACTTACATGCAGTGTGTTCAGACTACGGGATTTTTCAAGAGGGGTTCTTGTAATTTAAGAGTTTTTTTGACGACCGTTTTAAGATTTGAATGCAAAACCTAAAAAAAGCAGTGCTATACTAGAGTGTGAAAAATCACAAGGATATCAATGCTAAACTGAAATAAAGGAGTGATTCTTATGGCGAAAAAAATAATTACGATTGTCATCTTGTATGTAATCATGCAAACTTGTCTTTATCCGCTTAGAGGAAATGAGTGGTATTATGTAATGGATGCACTAGCATACTTTGCTTCAGTTTATATCTTCATTCAGTTCAATAAAAAAATGGAGAAAAAAAGCCACTTTGAAATCTTGAACATAGAAGTTTTTATAGGTCTGGAATAGATCATCAAAATAAGATGGATGATTTTAAAAATAATATCTGCTAAGTATTATCTGTAAAAATACAAAAATTCTTGAATCCTTATTTTGATGATTCTAAAATGGAGGAATCAAATGAAAAAGTATGTCGAATTGTTAGATTTATTTGCCCGCGTTGTAATAATATTGCTATCTCTTGTTCTTTGTATAAGAGTACTCATGATTTCAACAGAACTCTGGAGACATGTTCTTGTACTGGTAAGTACCCCTGTTACGATCTATAGTCTGCTAAAACATAGACCAGGTAAGAAGAACATAAAAACCCTGTGAGAGTCCTAAAAGAAAGATTAAAAAGATGCAAGCAAAATATAAAAATCAAATAGTAGAAGTTTGGGAAATTGGTAAAGATACTCCTAAACCAGGTTGGGTAGAAGACGCTTTGCAAAAAGAATTACATAGTATGGCTAGACAATCATGTCCGAATTTTAATGTCAGGACTTCAGTCTTCTCTTGTAACCAATCTCAAAATTGGCCTAGTCGGAACGGCAGGAGGAGGTTTTGCTGGTTATAGTATGTATGTCCTTGGCTATCCAGGAGATTATCTTGACCTCACAAATCATAGAGTGGTATCTGCCACAACTTTTCATCGAGACTATCAAGTTTTATAAAATGATTAGGTAGAAAAAGGATGATTAGCCTATCGTTTTTGAAAAAGAATTGACTACCTAGATGATGAAAAAAATATAAAGTTTTTTTAACAGCAACAAAAGTACACAAGGGTAGATGTATTGGCTTATCAAAGTTATGGTGATAGCTACCGAGACTGAATGATAGAGGATTAATACTCAATGAAAATCAAAGAGCAAACTAGGAAGCTAGCCGCAAGCTGTACTTGAGTACGGTAAGGCGACGCTGACGTGGTTTGAGTTTGATTTTCGAAGAGTATAAATGATAATTGATGGCAGCTACGATAGCAAAAGCTACGAAGGAGTTTCTATGAAAAAAATATTCTATTCTTTTTCAAAAACAAGTGCAGTCCTTTTCTTATTTATTTTTGTTTTTCGGATTGTTTTTGGACAACCCAATTTTTGGAGAAATTATTGGGGAGTTCTCGTCTTGGGTAGGAAATGTCATCTGGATTCGAAACATCATCAGTCTTCTCTTTATAGGCCTGCTGGTTTGGATTTTTGATCAGGTCGGGCCATGCTTATCTCTTTCGTATCCCTAGGAAAAAGTGGTTGAGTTATTCTGTTCTGACGATGTTAGCAGCTGTCATGCTTATCTGCTTTAACTATCTGACAGCTAAACATGTTCAGGGGACAAACGAAGGTTGGAATTTGTTTATTGCCTATAGTGAGACCAATTTTGCAGAGTTCGGAGTTTACCTAACCTTAATCGTACTAGGACCTCTGATGGAAGAATTGGTATGTAGGGGATTGCTTCAACATGCCTTCTTTAAGAATTCAAGATGGGGACTGGATATTCTATTTCCGTCGGTTTTGTTCGCCTTACCCCATTTTTCAAGTTTTCCTAGTCTATTAGACCTTCTGGTTTATACAGCAGTTGGATGTATATTTGGTGGTTTGACACGCTATACAAAGACTATCTATCCCTCTTATTCGATTCATATTGTTAATAATATCATCGCAAACTTACCATTTTTGCTCACTTTTTTACATAGAGTCTTGGGGTAAAAAAACCAAGGCTTGCTTTTCAGCCATAGAGGAGGTTATCATGTATAAACACTTATTTTTCCTAGATTCCAAAACCTTAGACTGGTTGACACCCTATATTCTAGTCTTGGCTTCTGACACCATTGCCTTTAACGTTTTTGTGCTAACCTTTGTATCTGCGGTGGTCTTTAATTCCCTAAATTCCATGCTATCTTTAATGGCTATCTTCTTAGGGGCTGGCTATGTGGTCGGATTTTGGTTACTAAAATGGTTTGTTTTGGAAAGATTAGAGCTCAAGGATGACTTGTAGGGAAGTTTGTTTGTTGAGGAGGATAATTTGATGGAGTTTTTTGATAAATTTCATGCCTTGTGTTTTGGATTTTTAGTACTAATAATCGTCATTACAGTTCCTTATACGATTAACCATGGGGATTTTTTTAAAATGAATCTGCATTGATTATTGTAAGTCTTCTTGTAACCTCGCTGAGTGTTGCTTATGCTAGACAGTTTGAAATGATTTCTTTTGGGATGTTAAGCAAGAAACAACTTTTGCTTTTCATTGCAATCTTTCTTCTAAGTGTGCTTGAGACGCTAGTTTATATTCATTTCTTCGCTGTTTCTTCTGGAGCAGGGAGTTCAACACTTGGAGGAAGTCAGCAGAGGAATTTCTCTGTCTTTGATTTTTGACTACCTCAGTTTTTGGACTCATCCAGGAGAACTCATTTTCAGAGGGACTTCTTCAAGGTGCTGTTTTTGACAATTCGTGGTTAGGGGCTTGTACTGACTCTCCTCTCTTTTTCTTTCATGCATGGACCTTCTAATGTCCCTTCGTTTATTTTTATCTACTTGAGGGGGCTTGTTACTGGGCTTTGCTTATAAAAAGAGCCAAAAATCTATGGGTTTCTACTCTAGTCCATATGTTTTACAACAGTTGGCCACTCTTATTTTATTTATAAAAAAATCATGAAAGGTAAGTAGGAGATTGTGCTTACCTTTTTCTCTCTATAATGATAGCCCAAACCACCCCAGAGGCTTTTATTTGAGAATCAGGTCTGGACTGGTTGACAGAATAGCCTAAAAACTAGTAGAATAGTAAAGGGAAACTTTATACGGAGGAAAAGAAATGGACTTGGGTGATATTGAGCTAACGCTGAGCCCCTATACCTGGGAAAAGCGGGAAAAGCTTATATGGGAAGCTACCCTGATGGGAAGCGCGTCTTTATTAAAATGAACACCTCTCCAATCCTACCTGGTTTAGCCAAGGAACAAATCGCTCCTCAATTATTATGGACTCGCCGTTTATCGGATGGGCGTGATATGTGTGCCCAAGAATGGTTGAATGGTAAAAATTTTGACCCCTTATGATATGAATCGCAAGCAGATTATCAATATTTTGAGCCGCTTGCATCGTTCGCGATCCTTTGATGACGCAATTGACTCGTTGGGCTATTCTTTAGAAACACCTTTAGACTTGCTTCAGGCTTGGTTAAAAGATGCTCCCGAATCCTTGAAGAACAATCAATATCTAAGAATGGTAGTAGAGGATTTGCGCGGAAGTTTGCCAAACTTTAGGGAAGATTATGCAACGATCGTTCATGGAGATGTACGACATAGTAATTGGATTGAGACAGAGGAGCGGTCTTGTTTATTTAGTGGATTGGGATTCCGTTCGTTTAACGGATCGCATGTTTGATGTAAGCGCATATGCTATGTCACTATATTTCCAGACTATCAGTGGAAAGAGTGGTTGACTTATTACGGTTACAAATACAACCAAACAGTCATCAGCAAACTATTTTGGTATGCTCAGTTATCCTTCTTGAGCCAGATTGCCCAAATATTATACAAATGAAGATCTAGAAAAATGTCAATCAGGAGATTTATGCCTTGCGTATCTTCCGCGACAAGTATGGAAAGAAGAGATGAGAGTTAGAAATCGTAAAGGGGCAACAGAATTACTAGAGGCTAATCCTCAGTATGTTGTCTTAAATCCTTTAGAAGCCAAAAGGAAAAATGGCGAGACCTCTTTGGAAATGACAATCCTATCCATGTTGAGGGTTGGTAGTGGTAAGGGGTAGCTGTGTCAGGTATGGCCAAGCAAGCCCTAATATCAACTATATCAGGGATTGATATTCAAAAGTCTAGTTTTTGAGTTATGCCTTGGACAAGGTCTTGGAAGTCGCTGTACCCAATATTAAGTTGTTGTGGGTTGATGGTTCTGATTTGACCGACTACTTTGAAGATGGTGAGATTGATCGCTTGTACCTAAACTTTTTCAGATCCGTGGCCTAAAAACACATGAAAAGCGTCGTCTAACCTATAAGAGTTTCTTGGATACCTTCAAGCGTATCTTGCCTGAACACGGTGAGATTCATTTCAAGACAGATAACCGTGAGCTTGTTTGAGATACAGCCTAGTGAGTTTTTTCTCAATATGGCATGAAGCTCAATGGAGTTTGGTTGGACTTGCACGTCAGCGACTTTGAAGGCTGATATCATGACAGAATATGAGCAAAGAAATTCTCAAGTAGAGGGTCAAGTTATCTACCGAGTTGAGGCGGAATTTTTAAGAAAAAGCTTAAAAATCAAGCCTTCTGAGTGCTTATACTTTTACATAAGTAGTCAAAGTGCTATACTGTAAGTAAGAATATGAGAAAGTGAGGCGGGGAAATATCTTCGCCTCTTGCTTATGAGGAGGTGGACGCAATCGCAACTATCGTAGAATTAGTCAGAGAAGTCGTAGAACCTGTCATTGAAGCTCCCTTTGAACTCGTTGATATCAGTACGGAAAGATTGGCAGTGACATGATTCTCAGTATTTTTGTAGATAAACCTGAAGGAATTACCTTGAACGACACGGCGGACTTGACAGAAATTATCAGTCCTGTCCTAGATACTATCAAGCCAGATCCCTTCCCAGAACAATATTTCCTAGAAATCACCAGTCCAGGCTTGGAACGTCCTTTGAAAACCAAGGATGCCGTCGCTGGAGCGGTTGGGAAATACATCCATGTCGGGCTCTACCAAGCCATCGATAAGCAAAAGGTCTTTGAAGGAAACCTTGCTAGCCTTTGAAGAGGATGAGTTGACTATGGAATATATGGACAAGACGCGTAAGAAAACCGTCCAAATTCCATACAGTTTAGTATCAAAAGCACGTTTAGCAGTTAAATTATAGAAAAAGAAAGGATAGCTTTTGAGGATTCAAAAGTGAAGAAAACATGAGTAAAGAAATGCTAGAGGCCTTCCGCATTTTGGAAGAAGACAAGGGAATCAAAAAGGAAGATATCATCGACGCAGTAGTAGAGTCGCTTCGTTCCGCTTATCGCAGACGCTATGGTCAATCAGACAGCGTAGCTATTGACTTCAACGAAAAAACAGGTGACTTTACCGTTTATACTGTTCGTGAAGTGGTTGATGAAGTATTTGATAGCCGTTTGGAAATCAGCTTGAAAGATGCTCTTGCCATTAATTCAGCCTATGAACTTGGAGACAAGATCAAGTTTGAAGAAGCACCTGCTGAGTTTGGTCGTGTAGCAGCCCAATCTGCCAAACAAACCATCATGGAAAAAATGCGCAAGCAAACACGTGCCATCACTTACAATACTTACAAAGAACATGAGCAAGAAATCATGTCTGGTACAGTAGAACGCTTTGACAACCGCTTCATCTATGTCAACCTTGGCAGCATTGAAGCCCAATTGTCAAAACAAGACCAAATTCCTGGAAGTCTTTTCTTCTCATGATCGTATTGAGTTTATGTCTACAAGGTTGAAGACAACCCTCGCGGTGTCAACGTCTTTGTTAGCCGTAGCCATCCAGAAATGATCAAACGTTTGATGGAGCAAGAAATTCCAGAAGTTTATGATGGAACTGTTGAAATCATGAGCGTAGCTCAGTGAAGCTGGTGACCGTACTGAAAGGTTGCCGTTCGCAGTCATAATCCAAACGTGGACGCTATCGGTACAATCGTTGGACGTGGTGGTGCTAATATCAAGAAGATTACTAGCAAATTCCACCCAGCTCGTTACGATGCGAAGAGCGGTCGTATGGTGCCAATCGAAGAAAATATCGACGTTATCAGGTGGGTAGCAGATCCAGCTGAGATTTATCTACAATGCCATCGCTCCTGCTAGAAGTTGACCAAGTTATCTTTGATGAAAACGACAGCAAACGTGCCTTGGTGGTTGTTCCGGATAGCAAAAGCTTTCTCTTGCTATCGGTCGTCGTGGGCAAAACGTTCGCTGGCAGCTCACTTGACTGGTTACCGTATCGATATCAAGTCTGCTGGCAATTTGAAGCCATGGAAGAAGCTGCTTCAGTAGAGTTGGAAGCAGAAAGACGATACTGTAGAAGAATAAAAGCTGCTAGAGGGAGGAAAGATGAAAACAAGAAAAATCCCTTTGCGCAAGTCTGTTGTGTCCAATGAAGTGATTGATAAGCGTGATTTGCTCCGCATTGTCAAGAACAAAGAAGGACAAGTCTTTTAATGATCCGACAGGCAAGGCTCAATGGCCGCGGCGCTTATATCAAGCTAGACAATGCAGAAGCCTTAGAAGCTAAAAAGAGAAGGTCTTTAACCGTAGCTTTAGCATGGAAGTGGATGAAAAGCTTTTTATGACGAGTTGATCGCTTATGTGGATCTACAAAGTGAAAAGAAGAGAGTTAGGACTTGAATAAGCAAAAGATAAGCAATCTCTTGGGACTCGCTCAGCGAGCAGGCCGAATCATATCGGGTGAAGAATTGGTGGTCAAGGCCATTCAAGACGGCAAGGCCAAGTTGGTCTTTCTGGCCCATGATGCTGACTTCAAATCTGACCAAAGAAGATTCAAGATAAAAAGTCATTATTATCACGTAGAAATTGTAACCGTGTTTTCAACACTGGAATTAAGCATAGCAGTCGGGAAATCGAGAAAGGTTTTGGCTGTAACAGATGCTGGATTTACAAAGAAAATGAGGTCTCTTATGGAATAGAAGAGGAGGACATGATTTGTCTAAGAAAAGATTGTACGAAATCGCAAAAGAACTTGGAAAAGAAAGTAAAGAAGTTGTAGCGCGTGCAAAAGAGTTGGGCTTGGATGTGAAAAGCCACTCATCAAGTGTGGAAGAAGCTGTCGCTGCAAAAATCGCTGCCAGCTTTAAGCCTGCAGCTGCTCCGAAAGTAGAAGCAAAACCTGCAGCACCAAAAGCAAGTGCAGAAAAGAAAGCCGAAAAATCTGAGCCAGCTAAACCAGCTGTAGCCAAGGAAGAGGCAAAACCTGCTGAGCCAGTTGCTCCGTAAGACAGAAAAAGTAGCAGCTAAACCGCAAAGTCGTAATTTCAAGGCTGAGCGTGAAGCTCGTGCCAAAGAACAGGCAGAACGACGCAAGCAAAATAAGGGCAATAACCGTGACCAACAAAAGGGAAATCATCAAAAGAATGATAACCGTAATGGTGGAAAACAAGGTCAAGGCAACCGCGACAATCGTCGCTTTAATGACCAAGCTAAGAAACAGCAAGGTCAGCAAAATCGTGGAAATGAGCGCCGTCAACAAGAGGACAAACGTCCAAATCAAGCGGCTCCACGTATTGACTTTAAAGCCCGTGCAGCAGCCCTAAAAAGCAGAGCAAAATGCAGAGTATGCACGTTCAAGTGAGGAACGCTTCAAGCAATATCAGGCTGCTAAAAGAAGCCTTGGCTCAAGCTAACAAACGCAAGGAATAGAGAAAGTCTTTGAAGAGGTTGCTAAAACTAGCTGAACAAGCCCTAACAAAAGCAACAAGTTTCAAGCAGTAGGTGAGTAGTGCTATGAGAAAAAGAACATGCAGTGGATACACGTCGTAAAAAGACAAGCTCGACCAGATAAAGAACGTGATGATTTCGATCACGAAGAAGATGGTCCTAGAAAAACAACAAAAGAATCGAAGTAGTCAAAATCAAGTGAGAAATCAAAGAAATAGTAACTGGAACAATAACAAAAAGAATAAAAAAAGGCAATAAACAAAATAACCAGTAATCAGGACTTAAAACCTGTTACAGGGCGTAAGTTCCATGAATTGCCAACAGAATTTGAATATACAGATGGTCATGACCGATTGCGGAAATCGCAAAACGTATCAAACGCAGAACCAGCTGGGATTGTTGAAAAACTCTTCATGATGGGTGTGATGGCGACACAAAACCAGTCCTTGGACGGTGAGAACAATCGAGACTCCTCATGGTAGATTACGGTATTGAAGCTAAACAAAGGTTGAAGTGGACAATGCTGATATCGAACGTTTCTTTTGCAGAAGAGGTTATCTCAATGAAGATGAACTCGTAGAACGTCCACCAGTTGTAACGATCATGGGACACGTTGACCATGGTAAAACAACCCTTTTGGATACCCTTCGTAATTCTCGTGTTGCTGACAGGAGAAGCTGGTGGTATCACTCAGCATATCGAGTGCTTATCAGATCAGAGAAAATGGTAAGAAAGTTACCTTCCTTGATACACCAGGACACGCGGCCTTTACTTCTATGCGTGCGCGTGGTGCTTCTGTTACCGATATTACCATCTTGGTCGTAGCGGCAGATGACGGGGTAATGCCTCAGACTATCGAAGCCATCAACCACTCAAAAGCGGCTAATGTTCCAATCATCAGTAGCTATCAACAAAATCGATAAACAGGTGCTAACCCAGGACGATATGATAGGGTGAATTGGCTGAACAGTGGTGTTATGTCAACAGCTTGGGGTTGGAGATTCTGAGTTCGTAGAAATCTCAGCCAAGTTCAACCAAAATATCGATGAACTCTTGGAAACTGTTCTACTTGTGGCTGAAATTCAAGAGCTCAAAGCTGATCCAACAGTTCGTGCCATCGGTACTGTTATCGAAGCTCGTTTGGATAAAGGAAAAGGTGCGGTCGCAACCCTTCTTGTTCAACAAGGTACTTTGAATGTCCAAGATCCAATCGTTGTCGGAAATACTTTTGGACGTGTCCGTGCTATGACCAACGACCTCGGACGTCGTGTGAAGGTTGCAGGCCCATCAACACCAGTATCGATCACAGGTTTGAACGAAGCGCCAATGGCAGGTGACCACTTTGCCGTTTACGAAGATGAAAAATCTGCCCGTGCAGCTGGTGAAGAACGTGCTAAACGTGCTCTTATGAAGCAACGTCAAGCTACTCAACGTGTCAGTCTTGAAAACCTCTTTGATACCGCTCAAGCAGGAGAACTCAAGTCTGTTAATGTCATCATCAAAGCCGACGTACAAGAGTTCTGTTGAAGCGCTCTCTGCATCACTTCAAAAGATTGATGTGGAAGGTGTTAAAGTAACTATTGTTCACTCAGCAGTAGGTGCTATCAATGAATCTGACGTGACTCTTGCCGAAGCTTCAAATGCCTTTATCGTTGGTTTCAACGTGCGTCCTACACCACAAGCTCGTCAACAAGCAGAAGCTGACGATGTAGAAATCCGTCTCCACAGCATCATCTACAAGGTTATCGAAGAGATGGAAGAAGCCATGAAAAGGATGCTTGACCCAGAATTTAAAGAAAAAAGGTTATCGGTGAGCGATCATCCATGAAACCTTTCAAGAGTATCTAAAGTAGGGAACAATCGGAGGATTCATGGATTTTACCAGCGGTAAAGTTACCCGTGACTCTAAAGTCCCAGTGTTATCGTGATGGTATGTTGTTATTTACGATGGAGCGCTGGCTAGCTTGAAACACTATAAAGATGAACGTAAAAGTTACAGAACGGCCGCACGAGACCGGGTGGTCTCATGATTGAACGAGCTCACAATGATCCTCAAGATGGATGATGTGATTGGGCTTATATCATGCGAGAGAAATCAAACGATGAGATTTTTGCTCCTTTCTTAAGTGGCGGAGGACATCAAACAAACCGATTGAGTATCATTCAGCTTATTTTGAGCCTAAGTCTCAAAAGAAATCACACTGACGAAATGTATCGTCAATCTGTCACTAAGAAAGTATCGGTGAATCACTTTTCATACACTGACAAACAATGATGTAGATTAATAGACTGTATGAATAGAACTCAGAAAAATAAAATGTGATATATTTAGTAACATAAATATGATAAGCTAAACAAACTTGATATCAGATGAGAGATAGAGATGGCTAAAGCAAGATGTGCAGATGCAAGTGTTGCAGCAAGTACGTAAATCTGCTGTCGTCAAAGTCGAATCAGCAAAAATTTTTCAAATAGATAAGTTCTCTAAAGAAATAGTTCAGAGGATATTCCAAGATTATTTAGAGGAAGGTGAAATCGCTGCATGTTTACCTCAGAAACCTTAGATCAAGTGGCCAAAGCCTGTATTAAAGATAATATAAGCAAAGTGGTGACATCTGTTTTATGCAGTATACCTGTGAGGCTTATGCCATGGCAGTGTACAAATATTCCAACAGATGTGGCACACTTGTCATAGCGATCCATCGACTAGCTCGGAATAGGCATATATTGACGGATACGATGATCTTTGGGCATACACGAGTGAGCTAGAAGAAGCAGACCTCTTGCTGCTATCTGGGAGTGATGTTGGGAGTAAATGGTGCGGGCGCCTGCTCCGTTCTGGTGGAGTTACAGTTGCTAAGCAAGTGATGAAAAATCGTGAATCAAAAAGGCTTTGACAAAGACTCTTTGGTATCCAATTTTAGAAAAAGTTCTGAAAATCTTTTGGAGTTAATCTTAACAAAGGGAGGATTGGCTAAGGGAATGGGGAAAAGTTATTCCTATCCTAGGTGGAGTCATATCAGGTGGCTTTAACATGTGCGACCATGGAAACCGATGGGAGAAAGATTGCAAAAAGAACTGTCCAAATTGATCAACTACGATGAAGTGCAATATCAAAGAGATGTTGCCACTATCCAAAAAGAGATTGAAATCATCGAAGGAGAATGACATGGGAATCATAAAAGTGTTGGCAAAAACTTATGGTAATTATTTTCTTACAAGACAATCTTTAAAAGTTGCAGCAACCATGAAGAAAGATGATAACATTGTAGTTGGATTGGGGAAATTACTTCTGGCTGAAAAATTAATGGATACAGCCACTTGGTTGATGAAACCGGAGGATAAAGAATGAAATTTCTTTGGAGGTTCTTCACTATTCTTTTTATAACACCAATTGTTGGTCTGATAAAAATACTCTGGTTCCTCATCTCTTTCGCCATCCAATTACTGTTTTACAAGATTCTTTTTAAGATATTAGACTGGTTTTTCAAAGCTTCTCATAATCATGCTTGAGAAAGAAATACATTAAGGCTTTTGTGATATCATTAGGAAGAGTCGACGTTAAACAGAAAAATGATTTTTATAAGAAATAAACTAGCAAGTCTTGTGCTGCTAGTTTTTTTAATCCATTCCTTATGGTATAATAAAAACAGTTAAATGATTAGAAATAGACTCATGGAGGTTCTCATGGACAATATAATCGATGTATCAATTCCAGTTGCTGAAGTGGTAGACAAGCATCCAGAAGTTTTAGATATTTTGGTTGAGCTTGGTTTTAAACCTCTTGCAAATCCCTTGATGCGAAATACGGTAGGGCGAAAAGTATCGCTCAAACAGGGATCTAAGTTGGAGGGAACTCCTATGGATAAAATTGTGCGTACGCTTGAAGCAAATGGTTATGAAGTGATTGGATTAGACTAATGGCAGATGAACGTATTCATATCCTGCGGGATATTTTATTAGAATTGCATAATGGAGCTTCTCCAGAGTCCGTTCAGGAACGATTTGATGCTACTTTTACAGGTGTATCTGCTATTGAAATTTCCCTTATGGAGCACGAGTTGATGAACTCTGACTCTGGCGTGACCTTTGAAGATGTCATGGAACTCTGTGATGTGCATGCTAATCTTTTTAAAAATGCTGTTAAGGGCGTAGAAGTTGAAGATACCGAGCATCCTGGTCACCCTGTACGAATCTTTAAGGATGAAAATCTAGCTCTCCGTGCTGCTTTGATTCGGGTCCGTAGATTGCTCTCGACTTATGAATCTGTGGACGACGAGGAAATGCTGGCGGAGATGCGTAAGGGTTTGTTGCGTCAGATGGGGCTTGTTGGGCAATTTGATATTCACTACCAGCGCAAGGAAGAGCTCTTTTTTCCTATCATGGAACGTTATGGACATGATTCACCTCCCAAAGTCATGTGGGGAGTTGATGATCAGATTAGGGAACTCTTTCAAACAGCTTTAGCGACAACCAAGTCGCTTCCAGAAGTACCAATTTCCACCGTAAAGGAAGCTTTTGAAGCTTTTGCGACAGAGTTTGAAAGTATGATTTTTAAGGAAGAATCAATCCTTCTCATGATTCTGCTTGAATCCTTTACCCAGGATGACTGGATTCAGATTGCTGAGGAAAGTGATGCCTATGGATATGCTATTATCCGTCCGTCTGAGAAATGGGTTCCTGAACGTCAAAGTTTTGTTGAGGAAAAAAGTGTAGAAGAACCAACTCAGCCAGAAACTGTAGATGGACAAGTTCAGCAAGTGATCGATACACCAGAAGGTCAGTTTACTATCACCTTTACACCAAAGGAAAAAGAAACGGTGCTAGACCGCAATAGTCAACAGGCTTTTGGCAATGGCTATCTCTCAGTTGAACAAGCCAATCTTATTCTTAATCATTTGCCGATGGAGATTACCTTTGTTAATAAGGATGATATCTTCCAGTATTATAACGATAATACGCCAGCTGATGAGATGATTTTCAAGAGGACACCGTCTCAAGTTGGAAGAAATGTCGAACTATGCCACCCACCAAAATATTTGGAGAAAGTCAAAGCGATTATGCAAGGTCTTCGTGATGGGAAAAAAGACAAGTACGAGATGTGGTTTAAGTCAGAATCACGTGGAAAGTTTGTCCATATCACTTACGCAGCTGTCCATGATCAAGCAGGAGAGTTTCAAGGAGTCTTGGAATATGTTCAGGATATCCAACCCTACCGTGAGATTGATACAGACTTTTTCCGTGGATTAGAATAAGGAGAAAAAATGAGTTACGAGCAAGAATTTATGAAGGAATTTGAAGCCTGGGTTAATACCCAAATCATGATTAACGATATGGCACTCAAGGAAAGTCAAAAGGTCTATGAAGAAGATCAAGATGAGTGTGCTAAAGATGCCATGATTCGCTACGAGAGTCGCTTGGACGCCTACCAGTTCTTGCTAGGTAAATTTGAAAACTTCAAGGCAGGCAAAGGTTTCCATGATTTACCAGAAGGTTTGTTTGGTGAGAGAAATTATTAAATTGTAGAAAATGGAAAGGGGAGTGGAACTCCCTTTTTCATTGTTCCTGAGCGTTTTTGTGTTACAATGTTAGCATGAAAACGAAAAATATTATTAAAACAGGTTTAGTCGTGGCAGGGCTTGGAGCACTTGCCTTTGGTGCTAAGAAAGTAGCTGATGATCACAAACTCATGAAGACACAGGAAGAGTTAACGGCTATTGTGCGTGACTATTTCTCAGAAATGGGTGAGATTGGGACTCTCTATGTCCAAGTATACGAAAGTAGCCTAGAACGTCTTGTTGGTGGTGTCATTTTTGAAGATGGTCGTCACTATACCTTTGTCTATGAAGATAAAAATCTCATCTACGAGGAGGAAGTCTTATGATTTCTCCTAAAAATATAGAAGAATTAGCAAATCTAGTAGAGCAGGATGGCAAGAAGGTCTTCCTTTTTGTTGCGGATTGGTGTGGCGATTGTCGTTATATCTATCCTGCCTTGCCAGAGATTGAAGAGGCAAATCCAGAGTTCACTTTTATACGGGTAGACCGAGATGAGTACATGGAACTTGCTAAACTTTGGGATGTATACGGGATTCCAAGTCTTGTTGTTTTAGACAAGGACAAGGAGATTGGACGTTTTGTCAATCGTGACCGTAAAACCAAGGGGCAAATCAATGACTTTTTAGCAGGTTTGAAATAGGAGAAAAGAATGATTTTTACATATAATAAAGAACATGTCGGCGATGTCCTTATGGTCATCGTGAAAAACAGTGGAGATGACAAACTAGATGTTGAGCGTAAAGGTAATGTGGCGCGTGTTTTCCTAAAAGAAACTGGTGAAACTGTCGCATGGAACATTTTTGAAGTTTCTAGCATGTTTGAAATCGCTGAGAGTGGGCAAGTCTTTTTAACTGACGACCAAGTAGCTCGTTTGAACCAAGAATTGCAGACGCAAGGATTTACTGAAGAAATCATCAACGACAAGGAACCCAAATTTGTGGTTGGTGAGATTGTAGATATGGTTGCACATCCAGATAGTGATCACCTCAATATCTGTCAAGTTGCTATTGGGAATGACAAAATAGTACAAATCGTTGCTGGTGCTCCCAATGCACGTGTTGGTTTGAAAACCATTGTTGCTCTTCCTGGAGCCATGATGCCAAAAGGCAATCTCATTTTCCCAGGGGAACTTCGTGGGGAAAAGAGTTTTGGGATGATGTGTAGTCCTCGTGAACTTGGCTTGCCAAATGCTCCCCAAAAACGTGGTGTCATTGAATTATCAGACGACCAAATTGTTGGGACTCCGTTCGATCCAACTAAACATTGGACAGCTTAATCCGTAACAGTTATCTATGCTGTTCGCTGGAGGGAAATAAGATGGCAAAAAATGTAGTGATTACAGGTGCAACATCAGGTATCGGTGAAGCTATTGCGCGTGCTTATCTAGAAAAAGGTGAGAATCTCGTTCTCACAGGTCGCCGAACAGAAAGACTCAAAGCTCTAAAAACAGAGTTCGCAAAAGCCTTTCCAAATCAAAAAGTCTGGACCTTTTCGCTAGATGTAACAGACATGACAATGGTTAAAACGGTTTGTTCAGATATTCTTGAAGCAGTAGGTTCGATTGATGTTTTAGTTAATAACGCTGGACTTGCTTTAGGATTAGCTCCATATCAGGACTATGATGAGTTGGATATGTTGACCATGCTGGATACCAATGTCAAGGGCTTAATGGCGGTTACGCGTTGCCTCTTACCTTCCATGGTAGCAGTTAATCAAGGGCATATTATCAATATGGGATCTACTGCAGGTATTTACGCCTATGCTGGTGCAGCAGTCTATTCAGCAACCAAGGCTGCAGTCAAAACCTTTTCAGATGGGATTCGGATTGACACCATTGCGACAGATATCAAGGTGACCACTATCCAGCCAGGAATTGTAGAAACTGATTTTTCAAAAGTCCGTTTCCATGGAGATGAGGCACGGGCGGCGACAGTCTATCAGGGACTCGAAGCTTTGCAGGCACAAGACATCGCTGATGCCGTTGTTTATGTGACCAGTCAACCACGTCGTGTGCAAATCACCGATATGACTATCATGGCCAATCAACAAGCAACTGGATTTATGATTCATAGAGATTAATATTATTAAAAAAAGTTACACATGTTGTAACTTTTTTTCTTTTCCTTCGAATAGATAAGTAGGAGGATGAAAAATGTATAATAAAGTTATCATGATTGGACGGTTAACGTCTACACCAGAATTGCACAAAACCAACAATGACAAGTCTGTAGCCCGTGCGACTATTGCTATTAATCGTCGTTTCAAGGATCAAAATGGGGAACGTGAAGCTGACTTCATCAATATTGTTGTCTGGGGGAAATTGGCTGAAACTTTGGCTAGCTATGCAAGTAAAGGTAGTCTCATTTCTGTGGATGGGGAACTTCGTACCCGTAAGTTCGAGAAGAATGGTCAGACCAACTATGTGACCGAAGTTCTCGCTACAGGCTTTCAACTTTTAGAAAGTCGTGCCCAACGTGCTATGCGTGAAAATAATCCGGGTCAAGACTTAGCAGATCTAGTTTTGGAAGAGGAGGAACTTCCCTTCTAAAACGATAGGAGTTTGGGAGCTCTCTCGAACTCTTTTTTATGCTATAAATCAGACTAAGTGATACAATAGAATTATGGCTTTAGCACTCGAACTTTAAGAGTGCTAATAATATGATTGTATTATGGAGGAAGACAAATGTTGAAACCATTAGGCGACCGTGTGGTCTTGAAAATTGAAGAAAAAGAACAAACTGTTGGGGGATTTGTCCTCGCAAAATCAGCCCAAGAAGAAACGAAAACAGCTACTGTAGTGGCTACTGGACAAGGTGTTCGTACCTTGAGCGGTGAGTTAGTCGCTCCAAGTGTAAAAGCTGGAGATCAGGTTTTAGTTGAAGCTCATGCGGGTATTGATGTCAAAGATGGAGATGAAAAATACCTCATCGTGGGTGAAGCTAGTATCTTGGCAATCGTTGAAGAATAGAAGGAGAAAGTAAGTATGGTAAAAGACATTAAATTTTCATCAGACGCTCGTTCAGCTATGGTTCGTGGCGTTGATATTCTAGCAGATACTGTTAAAGTAACTTTGGGACCTAAAGGTCGTAACGTTGTGCTTGAAAAATCATTCGGTTCACCATTGATTACCAATGATGGTGTAACAATCGCTAAAGAAATCGAACTAGAAGACCATTTTGAAAATATGGGTGCCAAATTGGTATCAGAAGTAGCTTCTAAAACTAATGATATTGCTGGTGACGGAACAACTACTGCAACTGTCTTGACTCAGGCTATCGTTCGTGAAGGAATTAAAAACGTAACTGCTGGCGCAAATCCAATTGGTATTCGCCGTGGGATTGAAACTGCGGTCGCTGCAGCCGTTGAAGCCTTGAAGAACAATGCTATTCCAGTAGCCAATAAAGAAGCTATCGCTCAGGTCGCTGCAGTATCATCTCGTTCTGAAAAAGTTGGTGAATACATCTCTGAAGCCATGGAAAAAGTTGGTAAAGATGGAGTTATCACTATTGAAGAATCACGTGGTATGGAAACAGAACTTGAAGTGGTTGAGGGAATGCAGTTTGACCGTGGGTATCTATCACAGTACATGGTGACAGATAATGAAAAAATGGTTGCAGACCTTGAAAATCCATACATTTTAATCACTGACAAGAAAATTTCAAATATCCAAGAAATCTTGCCACTTCTAGAAAGTATTCTTCAAAGCAGTCGCCCGCTCTTGATTATTGCAGATGATGTTGATGGTGAAGCTTTGCCAACTCTTGTTTTGAACAAGATTCGTGGAACTTTCAACGTAGTTGCTGTTAAGGCACCAGGATTTGGTGACCGACGTAAAGCTATGCTTGAAGATATCGCAATCTTGACAGGTGGAACTGTTATCACAGAAGATCTTGGTCTTGAGTTAAAAGATGCTACTATCGAAGCTTTAGGTCAAGCAGCTAAAGTGTCTGTAGATAAAGATAGCACAGTCATTGTTGAAGGTGCAGGAAATCCTGAAGCGATTGCTAACCGTGTAGCTGTCATCAAGTCTCAAATCGAAACAACAACTTCAGAATTCGACCGTGAAAAACTCCAAGAACGCTTGGCTAAATTATCAGGTGGAGTAGCAGTTATCAAGGTCGGTGCTGCAACTGAAACTGAATTGAAAGAGATGAAACTCCGCATCGAAGATGCCCTTAACGCTACTCGTGCAGCAGTAGAAGAAGGTATTGTTGCAGGTGGTGGTACTGCCTTAGTGAATGTCATTCCAGCTGTTGAAGCTTTAGAATTGACAGGTGATGAAGCAACAGGACGTAGCATTGTGCTTCGTGCCTTGGAAGAGCCAGTTCGCCAAATTGCCTACAATGCAGGCTATGAAGGTTCAATTGTTATTGATCGTTTGAAAAATGCAGAAGCTGGTACAGGCTTTAACGCTGCGACAGGTGAATGGGTGAACATGATTGAAGCAGGTATTATCGATCCTGTTAAGGTTAGCCGTTCAGCCCTTCAAAACGCAGCTTCAGTTGCAAGTCTTATCTTGACAACAGAAGCAGTTGTGGCTAACAAGCCAGAACCGGTAGCACCAGCTCCAGCTATGGATCCATCAATGATGGGTGGTTACTAATAAATAAAAACAGGTAGAAATCATAATTTCTACCTGTTTCTTTTGAATTACTTAAAAAGAGGGAGCACAGCTTCCTCTTTTTTTATCTGAAAATGTTATGGTTTGATAACTTCAGCTCCACCCATGTATGGACGAAGGATTTCTGGAATAGTAACAGAACCATCTTCGTTTTGATAGTTTCAAGAATAGCAGCGACGGTACGTCCAACAGCAAGTCCAGAACCGTTCAAGGTGTGGAGAAGTTTAACCTTACCATCGGCTTCATCACGGTAACGAATTTGCGCACGACGTGCTTGGAAATCTTCTGTGTTTGAACAGCTTGAGATTTCACGGTAGGTATTTTGTGCAGGAATCCATACTTCCAAGTCGTAAGTTTTTGCTGCTGAGAAGCCCATATCTCCAGTAGAAAGAGCAACTACACGGTATGGCAAGTTGAGTTTTTGAAGGATGTTTTCAGCGTTAGCTGTCATCTTTTCTAGTTCTTCGTATGATTCTTCAGGTTTAGCAAATTTCACCATTTCTACCTTGTGGAATTGGTGCAAGCGAATCAAACCGCGAGTATCTCGACCAGCAGAACCAGCTTCAGAACGGAATGATGGACTCATAGCAGTAAAGTAGATTGGCAGTTCCTTACCATCAATAATTTCATCACGGTAGTAGTTAGTCAAAGGTACTTCAGCTGTAGGAATGAGGACATAGTTGGTATCGCTGATCTCAAAAGTATCTTCCTTGAATTTTGGATATTGGCCAGTACCAAACATAGAATCATGGTTAACCATGTAAGGGGTGATGACTTCAGTATAACCTTCCTTACCATGCTCATCTAGCATAAAGTTGTAGATGGCACGTTCCAAACGAGCTCCGAGGCCTTTATAGAAGAGGAAACGAGCTCCAGTGACTTTTCCACCACGTTCCCAGTCAAGAATACCAAGGTCTTCTCCGAGATCCCAGTGGGCTTTTGGTTCAAAGTCAAACTCACGAGGAGTTCCCCAACGGCGAACTTCTACGTTATCATCTTCGTCTGCCCCAATAGGAACACTGTCAGCTGGGATGTTTGGAAGAGTAGTGGTAAATTCTGTCAATTTAGCATCGATTTCAGCTAATTCTGCATCGAGTGCTTTGACTTCGGCAGATAGGGTTTGCATGGCAGCAATCTTATCATCGGCATTTTCTTTGTTGCGCTTAGCTTGAGCAATTTCAGCAGAAACCGTGTTACGCTCTGCCTTGAGGGTTTCAACCTTAACCAAGATGTCACGACGTTTAGCATCGATTTCTTTCATCTCGTTCAAGATAGCAGCGTCTACACCACGTGTAGCCAATTTTTCTGCGACAGCATCAAAGTCTGTACGAATACGTTTGATATCTAGCATATAAACTCCTTTATGAAAAAAGCACACCTGACAAAGCGTTGGAGTGGCAGAGCCACGGTTCCATCCAACTTCACAGGTGTGCACTTGATTCTGTATTTGATTTAAAAACAACGGTAGAATTTCACCTATCTCTCCTATCTGCTCGCAGCATCCCGCAGACTTTCTGGAAGAAGAGGATAACCTACTTATCCGTTTCTATGATTATACTAAACTTTCTATTTTTTTGCAAATAGATTTTTGATTTTACGACCGATGATTTGGAGTAAGGTTGGAAGCTTCACAACCTTTTCATTTCCGATTTTTTCCCGAGCAATTTTAAGAATTTTTCCGGAGTCTTTTGAGGCAAAGAGGAATTTTCCTTGGTCTGTAAAAACTTCAAAATGACGACTAACCTTACGGCCTGAAACATTGGCTCCGATTTGATTAACGCTAGACCATGGGATTTGAATATAATCCTCAATATTGCGATCTGAGTAAAACTCCAAGGCTTGGTCTCCTACCAGAAATTTTCCAACTTTTCCTTGTATAGAGAGGTAAGAAGTTCCAGTAGTTTGTAAGTCAACGACTTTATTGAGAGATTGTGCCATGTTTAGTCTTCCTTACTTTCACCGAAAAAGGCTTGGTAGAGAGCCTTAAGAGCCGCTTTTTCTTGGTCTTTGTGGACAACGAACATGATAGAAACTTCACTAGAACCTTGTGACATCATTTGAATGTTGATATTGTTTTCAGATAAAGGCACGAGTGGCTGTAGCAGTTACCCCGATATGGCGCTTCATTTTTTCGCCAACAATCATGATGATAGACAGATCATGTTCGATTTCAGCATGGTCGACCTCTGCTTTTTGAACTAAGTGACGAAGGATTTCTTCTTCTTTGATAGGAGTTAATTCTCGTGAACGTAAAATGATAGATAGGTCATCGATACCAGTTGGCATATGTTCCCAACCAATATTCAGGTCTTCTAGAATTTGAAGTACTTTACGACCAAAACCAACTTCGCGGTTCATGAGGTACTTGGACATATTGATGCTGACAAAACCAGAATCACCAGCAATCCCCACTACTGGGAATTCATCACTGCTGTGTTTCAGAACGATGCGAGTACCTGGATGGTCAGGATTATTGGTATTTTTGATAACAAGAGGGATTTTTCCGCGGTAGGCTGGAAGGAGTGCTTCGTCATGTAGTACAGAGAAACCTGCATAGGCCAATTCTCGCATTTCACGGTAAGTCAATTCAGGGATTGAGTGTGGCTTGTGAATGATACCAGGGTGGGCAGCAAAAATTCCGTCAACATCAGTAAAGTTTTCATAAAGGTCAGCTTTAACTCCAGCTGCGATAATTGAACCAGTAATATCTGATCCACCACGTGAGAAGGTACAGATTTGATCTTCCTTGGTCACGCCAAAGAATCCTGGGATAACTAGAACTTCTGTACCATTATTGAGCTCTTCGATTTTATCATAACTTGAAGGAATGATGCGAGCATTTCCAGGTTCGCTTGTAACAACAATACCAGCCTCTCGTGGATGAACATAGCGAGCTTCTAATCCATTTTGGTTAAAGTAAGCTGCAATGAGTTTAGCGTTGTTATTTTCCCCTGCAGCAAGGAAGGTATCGTAAAGAAATTCATTGTTTTCAATTGGAAGGGTAGCGAGAGTTCGGATACTTTTAGAGATTCGTTCTAAAACAGCTGGTTTAAGTTCTAGTTCGCTAACCATTGCAGCGTAACGATCGATAATCCAATTTTGACTAGCACTGATATCATTTCCTGCTACATAATCACGATAATATTTAATCAAAGCATCCGTAACCTTGGTATCTTTAGCATCGCGCTTTCCTGGTGCAGATACAACTACAAAACGACGTTCAGGGTCACTTTTTACAATGTTTAAAACCTTTTTCAATTGGCTTGCAGAGGCGAGTGAACTTCCTCCAAATTTTACAACCTTCATAAGAACTCCTCAGTTAGTATTTTATACGATTATAGCAGAAAGAAGGGCTTTTTTCAATCTACAATAGGAAAGGCTACATCTTATTAGAGGTCTGGACCTGATTAGCTTAACTTAGTTATTTTTAGTATAGAAAAGACTCTTTAAAAATCGGCTGATACACTTTTATACAATTTTTACTTGTATAACTAAAAAGAAAAAGATATACTTTGAAGATAAAATAATTTAATCAGCTTTTTAAATTAAAGGAGTGGCTATGAATCATATTATCTTTCAAATTCAAGACGATTTAGCGGTGATTACTTTAAATCGTCCCGAGGTGGCAAATGGTTTCCATATTCCTATGTGTGAAGAAATTTTAGAAGCACTGGAATTGGCTGAAAAAGATGCTTCGGTTTCGTTTGTTCTCATTAATGCTGCCGGCAAAGTCTTCTCTGTTGGGGGCGATCTAGTAGAAATGAAACGTGCTGTCGAAGAGGATGATATTGCCTCCCTTACCCAAATCGCGGAGTTGGTAAATACGATTTCCTATAAGATTAAACAAATTCCTAAACCAGTCATTATGGAGGTGGATGGAGCAGTTGCTGGGGCGGCGGCTAATATGGCTTTAGCAGTTGATTTCTGTATTGCTTCTGACAAAGCTAAATTCATCCAGGCCTTTGTAGGTGTGGGCTTGGCTCCAGACGCGGGAGGTTTATTCTTGCTTACACGATCACTTGGTGCAACTCGGGCAACGCAATTAGCTATGACGGGTGAAGCTTTCACAGCAGAAAAAGCACTGGAAGCTGGAGCAGTCTATCGTCTTTGTGCTAGTGAACAAATAGAAAAGACAAGAGAGCAACTATTGAAGAAGTTGAGACGTGGTTCTTCTAACTCCTATGCTGCTATTAAGAAGTTAGTCTGGGAGAGCGAGTTTAAGCAGTGGCACGAGTACGCACAGCTAGAATTGGAATTGCAAAAATCTCTATCTTATACGGAGGATTTCAAAGAAGGTGTGCGTGCACATTCTGAGAGAAGACGTCCAAAATTTATCGGAAAATAAAAAAATGCTTGCACAATTCTTTGAAGTTTGATATACTTTTTTTGTCAAATGTTTTGATAGTTAAACTTTTTTGATAAGGGAGGGAAGAGAATTGGACTACCAACGGATCAATGACTATTTAACATCTATTTTTAATAACGTCCTGGTGATTGAGGAAGTAAGTTTGCGAGGTAGTCGTTTCAAGGACATCTCTATCAAGGAAATGCACACGATTGATGTGGTTGGTAAGTTTCCAAATGCGACACCAAGTCAAGTGTCCAAAGAGTTGATGGTAACTCTAGGAACAGTGACAACTAGCTTGAACAACTTGGAACGAAAAGGTTACATCGAACGCTTACGTTCAGATCAGGATCGTCGTGTAGTACATCTCCATTTGACCAAGAAAGGTCGACTTGTACATCGTCTCCATAAACGTTTCCACAAGGCCATGGTCGAAAGAATTATCGAAGGCATGAGCCCAGAGGAAATGGACGTCATGAGTAAAGGTTTGACCAATCTTTATCAATTTTTGGAGGATTTGAAATAATGGCTTTTGCAAAAATAAGCCAGGTCGCTCATTATGCTCCAGAGCAAATTGTCACAAACGAGGACTTGGCTCAGATCATGGATACGAGTGATGAATGGATTTCAAGTCGAACTGGGATTAAGGAACGTCGCATATCTAAGACAGAATCAACAGGAGATTTGGCAACGGCAGTTGCAAAACAACTCCTAGAGAAGGCAGGGATTTCTGCTGAAGAGCTGGATTTTATCATTCTAGCTACGATGACACCTGACTCTATGATGCCTTCAACGGCAGCTCGTGTTCAGGCTAAAATCGGCGCTCACAAGGCTTTTGCCTATGACTTAACAGCTGCCTGTAGTGGCTTTATCTTTGCCCTATCAACTGCAGAGAAGTTTATCTCTTCAGGAGTTTATCGTAAGGGTCTAGTTATCGGTAGTGAAACCATGTCAAAAGCTTTAGACTGGTCGGATCGCTCAACAGCTGTCCTATTTGGAGATGGAGCTGGGGGCATCTTGTTAGAAGCAAGCGAAGAGCCACATTTCTTAGCGGAGAGTCTCAATAGCGATGGTTCGCGTAGTGAGTGTTTGACCTTTGGACAGACTGGTTTAACTTCACCATTTTCAAATCAAGAAAAGCCCGATGCTTTCTTGAGAATGGATGGCCGAGCAGTTTTTGATTTTGCGATTCGAGATGTTGCTAAGTCTATAAAAAATACCATAGAAGAGAGTCCTCTGTCGGCAGAAGAACTAGATTATCTCTTGCTTCATCAAGCTAATATCCGTATTCTAGATAAGATGGCTAGAAAGATCGGTGTAGATCGAGACAAGCTTCCTGCCAATATGACCAAGTATGGAAATACCAGTGCGGCAAGTATTCCGATCCTACTTTCAGAGTGTGTAGAGGAAGGGCTCATTCGTTTGGATGGAAGCCAAAAAATTCTCTTGTCAGGTTTTGGTGGAGGTTTGACATGGGGCACACTTATTGTTACAATTTAGGTAATCATGTGGTGATCACATTGTTATAAAAAAAACTATTTATTTTAAAGGAGTCTATCATGGCAGTATTTGAAAAAGTACAAGAAATTATCGTTGAAGAACTTGGAAAAGATGCATCAGAAGTAACACTTGAATCTACTTTTGATGATTTGGATGCAGATTCATTGGACTTGTTCCAAGTAATCTCAGAAATCGAAGATGCTTTTGATATCCAAATCGAAGCTGAAGACAACTTGAAAACAGTTGGCGACTTGGTTGCTTATGTTGAAGAGCAAACAAAATAATTTATACTCTTCAAAAATCAAATTCAAACCACGTCAGCTTCGCCTTGCCGTACTCGAGTACAGCCTTCGGCTAGCTTCCTAGTTTGCTCTTTGATTTTCATTGAGTATTAAATAAACGGAGAAGGAGTAGGGAAACCCGCTCCCTCTTGTTCAGGTAATAGTTTGACAGTCAAAGTATAATATGGTCGAACTATTACCTAAGCAAGACATATGGAGGCACTATGAAAACACGTATTACAGAATTATTGAATATTAAATATCCTATCTTCCAAGGTGGAATGGCCTGGGTTGCAGATGGTGACCTTGCTGGAGCTGTTTCAAAAGCAGGTGGTCTAGGTATCATCGGTGGAGGAAATGCTCCTAAAGAAGTGGTTAAGGCCAATATCGATAAGATTAAATCTTTAACAGACAAGCCTTTTGGTGTCAACATTATGCTTCTGTCTCCATTTGTTGATGATATTGTTGACCTCGTTATTGAAGAAGGGGTTAAGGTAGTCACAACTGGCGCAGGAAACCCAAGTAAATATATGGAGCGTTTCCATGATGCTGGAATTACCGTTATTCCTGTAGTTCCAAGTGTTGCTTTGGCTAAACGCATGGAAAAAATCGGTGCAGACGCTGTTATTGCAGAAGGTATGGAAGCAGGTGGACACATCGGTAAACTAACAACTATGACCTTGGTTCGTCAAGTTGCAGCTGCTGTTTCTATTCCTGTTATCGCTGCTGGAGGTATTGCAGACGGTGAAGGAGCTGCTGCTGGCTTTATGCTTGGTGCAGAAGCCGTGCAAGTAGGAACTCGTTTTGTAGTTGCTAAAGAATCAAATGCCCATCCTAACTATAAAGCTAAAATTTTAAAAGCTCGTGATATTGATACAACGATTTCGGCACAACATTTTGGACACGCAGTTCGTGCCATTAAAAACAAATTGACTCGTGATTTCGAGCAAGCTGAAAAAGATGCCTTTAAACAAGAAAATCCAGATTTAGAAATTTTTGAGCAGATGGGCGCAGGAGCCTTAGCTAAAGCAGTTGTCCATGGGGATGTGGATGGCGGTTCAGTGATGGCCGGCCAGATTGCAGGTTTGGTATCTAAAGAAGAAACTGTTGAAGAAATTTTAAAAGATATTTACTACGGGGCAGCTGAAAAGATTCAAGCAGAAGCTGCTCGTTGGGCAGGAGTTACAAGAAATGACTAAAACAGCCTTTCTATTTGCAGGTCAAGGAGCCCAGTACCTTGGAATGGGACGTGAGCTATACGACCAATATACTATCGTCAAGGAAACAATCGACCAAGCTAGCCAGGTCTTAGGTTATGACCTCCGTGACTTGATTGATAATGATGAAACAAAGCTACATCAGACTCGTTACACGCAACCAGCTATTTTAGCTACGTCCGTTGCTATTTACCGTCTTTTAAGAGAGAAATGTTACCAGCCTGATATGGTGGCAGGTTTGTCTCTTGGAGAATATTCTGCCCTAGTAGCTAGTGGTGCCTTGGATTTTGAAGATGCAGTAGCTCTAGTTGCTAAGCGTGGAGCTTTTATGGAAGAAGCGGCACCTGCAGGATCAGGGAAAATGGTAGCTGTGCTTAATACACCGGTTGAAGTGATTGAAAGCTTGTCAAGAAGCTTCTCAACTTGGTGTTGTAACTCCAGCCAACTACAATACGCCGAGTCAAATTGTTATTGGTGGGGAGGTAGCTGCAGTAGATCGTGCAGTTGAACTTTTGCAAG
>BNJT01001004.1_pt1 | contig 30887 bp, 45 predicted proteins | sample 8540491 | NCBI WGS metagenome assembly BNJT01 (sample SAMD00202455, study PRJDB9452) | human saliva metagenome | host: Homo sapiens | reverse complement strand
AGAACGACGGCCGTGATGATCCGCTTTCTTCAGCATGCAAACAAACCAGAAAGTGGTGTTGGCCTGGGAAGCGCTGCGAACGCCCACCACAGAAACTAGGCCAGGCACTAAAAAGAAGAGACGAACGGGACGGAGAACGCCTTCAGCTTCCCCCCGCGTCACACTGGTGCGGCCAAAGCGGCGTTCGCTAGCCGCCACTGGATGGCCTCTTCGAACCCTTTGGTCGTTGAACTCGGGCCAGAAAACTCGCAGGTACAGCTCGGTATGGGCGAGCTGCCAGGTTGCTGATGCGCTGCTCGCCCCGGTACGGATGAACAGGTCGGGTTCGAATTGCAGGCCAGCGACAGATGACGCGACAGGTCGTCTTCGGCACAGCGGGCTGGTCGAGCGCACGCCCTGCGCCGCACGCTGGCGCAGCGCGTTGGTGGCCTGCGCGAGTGTCCCAGCGGCCTGCATGGTTGGCACAGATGGTGAGCGTCATGCGGGTGTTGCCGGCCGTGCGTGCCTCGGCGTCGGCAATCATCTTCTGCAACCGGGGTTCGAAACGCAGCGGGTCGCCGACGATGCGCAGCCGGATGCGTGCGATACGCTGCGTGACCTCGCTGCAGGAGACCCCAGGAAGAAACCGCATCAGCAGCGAGACACCACTCGGCCGGACGACGCCAGTTCTCCGGAACTGAAAGGCGAGCGTGAGGAACTCGACCCGCCGGGCACCCTTCGACCGTGGCACGTACGGCCTCGACCCTTGCGGTGACCGGCAGCGTGTGGCAGATGCCGGCGTGTGGCCAGCGGCCATTGCCATCGAGAATGGCGGCGATGTGGCGCGGGATGGCTCCGGCAGCAGGGAACGGATGCGTCGAACTGGTGAAGCTCATGATGGGCGGTCGGGGTCAGCGTTGGGTCAGCAGCAGACGGAAATCGCGTTCCTGTTCCTTGGCGACCAGCAGCTTGTCGATGTCGGCAATAAACGTCGGTGAGCTTCTGGTTCGTCCGCTCGTCGTCCTCGGAATTTCCTTGGCCTTGGCGGCAGCCTTCAGCTCGTCGTTGACAGCCTCGCAGCGCACCGCGGATGACGACCTTAGCATTTTCGCCTTCGTGCTTCGTGACCTTGACGACGCTGACGCGGTGATCTCGCGGCGGCGCGCCTCCTCGAGCGGCGGCGCATCGGCACGCGGACGGTACCCTGCGACTGCGGGTTCGGTTCACGCCAGAGGATGGAATCACGGATGTGGCCTTCTCGACGATGACGGCCATGGACTTTTCCAGACGTTGACGCTCCAGCGCGGGCGTCCGTGGCGAAATGTTAGCCACCTGGTTGATGGGCGTGGGTGCCGTAGTAATCGACAGCATGGATGTGATCAACGCACGCCGGGTGTGGACCCCGGCCGGTGCGGATCTTGAACCGACGCCGAGCAACTCAGCTGTTCGGCGGTTTCTTGACTTCGGCAGGTGTGGCCATGAGCGGGATGTTTCTGGCCGTCATCTGGCGCTTTTACGGCAGATGGAAAACGGAAGGTCTTGTGGAAACCGGGTGCGATACAGGCGGCGCCGGACGGCGGGGAATAAATGGCCGGTAGCGGCGACACGGGGATAGACGATGCGGACCGGCACCGACGCGCGGGCAATCACCGTCCGTACGCTGGAACGGTGCCTGCCGGGGCCGCGCGCGCGCCGGCATCGGGCCGCGCGCCGACGACTGCCACCGGACCCGGGCAGCCTCACGGTGCGCCCGACGCCTCAGACGTGCACCGGCGTGCCTTCGTCCTCGCCGCAGACCACGCGGGTCATGCCGGGCTTGAAGATGGAAAGGGCTTCTGCAGCAGCTTCTGGTCACGGCACAGCGCAAGGCGTATCCATCACCAATTCTTGTGGATGGCCTCGTCGAAGGTGATCTCACGATATTAGCGAGTGGCGAGACGGGTCCTTCACCAGGATCGGCCGTGTGGAGCACCATCGACAGCGGTGACGCCGGATCAGCTCGGCGTTGATCGGCACCGCGCAGCTGGCGGCGTGTCGGTGGTGAAAACAGGTTGTGCAGCGGCAAAGATCGACGCCTCTCTTCCGAATGGCGCAGCGCCTTCGGACGGATGTGAGGGCTCGACGATCTGGTTGATTTCCAGCGCGGACTGCGCGGGCATTGACGCCCATCCTGGCGCAGGGGCATCACACTGCGGGCCAGGGCGTTCATCACCGTAACCAGCATGCCCGCTGTAGTCGGCGGTGGCACGGTCCCATGCCGGCCGCCCGGAACACCGCAGATGTTCCACCCCGTGACGATGGCCAGCTCGACGCTGCCAACCGGTTGACGTCCGCCACCTGCTGGCACATCTGTTCGATGGTCTGGCGGTTGATGCCACTAGCTGTCGTTGCCCATCAGGGCCTCGCCCGGGCAGGCAGCACACGACGGTAGGCGGCTTTCTGGCCGGCTGCGCCGGCGGTCGATGCGGGAATCCAGCGTTCGTAAATTGTCCTCCGGATGCGTGAAATCAGCGGGCAGCGGCGACGACCGCACTGGGCGGCCACACTTCGGCAGCGGTCGTCCTGTTTTCTTCTCGATGCCTTCGCCAACCACGTACGGGGTGAGAATCGACCTTCGCCTGACGGTTCTTCAGCAGCTGCTCGACGGTGGTCTTGTCGTCCTTCACGAAGGGCTGTGCCAGGGTCACTTCCTTCAGGTACTTCTGGACGGCGCCGTCACCATCTTGGCGGCGGCGATTTCAGCCAACTTGCCGGATTCGGCCGCCTTCTGCTCGGCAATGGGGCGCTCGCCAGCGATCGTCGGCCAGCGGCACCTGCTCCTTCGACAGCGCGATGGGCGGTGGCCGCGATGTGCATATGTCGGGCTCGTCACCGCCTTCAGGTCGATCAGCACACCGATGCGCGAGCCGCCGTGGATGTGGCTGACCGGCTGCGCTGGCAGCCATTCGCACGGCGGCGGCGGATGCTCATGTTCTCGCCGATCTCTTGCCGACCCAGGGCGGCACGGGTTTCCACCGTGCGGCCATCGGCCATCGAAACGGGAGCCGTGCTGGGGCGGCCACGTCGGCAGGGTTCTTCTCGAGCACCAGCTTCGCTGCGGCCGCATCAGAAACAGGAAGTCGTCGTTCTTAACGAAGTCGGTTTGCTGTTCATCGGGGATGACGCCCGTCTTTGCCGTCGGCAGCAATTTCGATGGCGACGCCCTCGGCAGCCACACGCGAGGAGGCAGCCTTGTTGGCGGCCTTGGTGCCCAGCTTGACGCGCAGGATTTGCCGGCGCGCTCCATGTCACCATTTGGCTTTCGGTCAGGGCAACTACTTGCATTCCATCATCAGCGCGTGGTTCCTGCTCGCGCAGCGCACTTCACCATGCTTGCGTAATTTTCCGCCATCAACACTTCTCCTCATTGTATTCGTTTCGACATTGATTCAATGGCATGACCGGTCCGCCCCGCGGCACCGGCTGCCAGGGTAACCGGCTGGCGGAGGATGCCCGCAATAGCCAGCCGAGAATCAGGCCTCTTCGCCGTCGACTGACCCCTCGACGAACTCGTCTTCCTCGGTGTGGCGGCCTTGACCGGTCTCCTGCAGGCGGGCGCACCCTCCAGGATGGCGTCAGCCACGCCACGGGCGACCACAGGCACGGCCCGGCCGGATAAATCGTTTGAATGACGCCGATCAGGCCGCTGGGGCGAGTGGTTGGCATTGTCGACCACGGCGACGGTGGGCACCAGCTGCGGGCCTCGGTGACGGCGATCTTGTGACGCGACATCGACGATGAACAACGCATCCGGCAGACCGTTCAGGTCCTTGATGCCGCCAGCGGGCGGGAGGTCAGCTTTTTCCAGCTCGCGGTGAAGAGCAGCGCTTCACGGCCTTCGTCATCTGGTCCAGGGCACCGTCTTCGACGGCCTGTTCCATGTCCTTCGGGCAACGATGGAATGTGCCCATGCCGTCTTGAAGTTGTTGGTCATCATGCCGCCGAGCCAGCGCTCGTCGACATGAGAACGTAATGCCGGCACGGGCGACCTCGCTTCGGCGTGGTCTGCGCGACTGGCGTTTGGTGCCGACGAACGGGATGGTGCCATTGGCAGCTCCAGCTGGCGGTAACGGGTGGCTTCTTCCTGGTATTTGACGAGGGTCTTTTCAGGTTGATGATGTGAATCTTGTTGCGATGACTGAGATATAGGGGAGGGCCATGCGCGGGGTTCCAGAACCGGGTCTGGTGCGGAACGCAACTTCAAGCATCTGGCGAATACAGTGACTGACATGAAAGAAACTCCGATACAGGGTTGACCATACCCCGAGGAAACCCGCATGGACCAACACGCCCTCCGGCCAGACGGAAAAGGCCGAGAACGGGCACTCGTTCCGCGCCGCACGCGGATGCGGGCGGCAGACTACGATCGCGCGGGGCCGTTTGTGAACTGCGGGCACCGTACAGATGGACGGCACTCAAGCGCGCCACCAGCGCCCGATTCTAGCATTCAATGCGCCCTTCGCGCGCCCCGTCCGGCCGCGGCTGCAGGTCGAATTTCCGGCAGAAAATCCGCCGGCGGAACACGCCCTTCCAGCGTCCGACGCTGGCCGGCAGGCGCACGCAGCAACGCCGCCAGCAGACCCAGCCCGGGCGCCCATAGCCGAACTGAAACCATGCAGTCGTCATGACCCGCCGGCACATTTTTGCGTCCATGACCCCCGAAGTGCCTCTGACCGCCGGTGGCCCCGGTCAGGCAGGCTGGCTCCGGCCGTGTGGCCTGCTGCGGATAGCGCTGCACGCTTTGAAAAGCCCCGCGGCATCACCGGTTCCGCGCGCGCCCTGCTGGCATTGCAAGGTTTCTTCACCACGACCATCAAGATCGTAAGACCCCGGAAGACACGAGCATCAGTACGCATCGCCGGCGCGCCTGGCGTCAGCGAGCTCTCGGACTACATCACTCCCTTCGTGGTGGTGGCCGCAATACACCACCGAGGCATGGACGAACTCTGCCACGCCCATACATGCGCCACTGTGGGGGCACCCATCCCGGCCCTGGCCTCAGCTACGCCGCGCGCCGCCCGGCCACCGCCCCTTTCCCAGAGTCGATCTGCACCTCCATCAATCACCAGATCTGCCGCGCATTCCGGGCGACCAGGTGCCAAGAAGGTGGCGAGCATCATCGACAGCGATAACCGTCGTCAAGGACGGTGGCCCATCACGGCGACACCAGCCGGAGGTCACATCCGCCAGCCTCGACAAAGGCCAGCGCTACGACGTGACCCGGCAGTGCCCAGGCTGGGCAGCGAACAGGTGCGGCGCCTGCGCGCCTGCGAGCACGGCCACGCCGGCAGACGTGCTGAGAAAATGGGTCCATCGTGCAAGGAGTTCTGCGGCCACGGCGCATCGGCCGGCAGCGGTTCCACAGTACGGTAGCCACCAGGTGCACACACTACGCCTTGGTGCCGGTCCGAAGCCTCGAGGAAGGCAGCGATCTTCACCACGTCGAGCGGCGCTCAGCGCCGCCGCCGCGTGAAATCACGCCAGCTGGGCGGCGGCTGGACCCGTGGCCACCAAGGATCACAGACTCTCTGCCCAGTGGAGCACATGCTGGTGGTGGTCACGTCCACCGGGCTACGAGGTGCTGACCGTTTGCCGGCCATGCACGCCGAAGCTCGAGACTGCCCGCCTGATCGAAGGACTCACGCCAGGTCATCGCCAGCTCTGCGCGAGCAGTGCGTGACCAGTAGACAGCGCCGCGCGCATCGAAGCGTTTCGCAGGACCAGCGACCGGCCCGCTGATGCACGGCCCGGCGCGCGATACCGACCAGCTGCTGCGCGGCCTCTGGAAGGCAGCCGGCATACCGGCAGACTGGGCACCCTTTTGCCGTGGGCGGCTATGGGACGGGTTGAGCTGCAGCCGTATTCGGACGTGGTCGCCGCTACTGGCCTGAGAAACCGGCGCAGCCTGCCAGCAGCCATCTGCCGGCGGCCACCATCGCGCGCCATCGCGAGCGCTCATCAGCTCGCCGACATCGGCCTGGAAATCGGCCACAGCAGCGGCGTGCGCACGCTCGCAGTGCGCCCGGGCGCCCACGACGACATCAGGCACGACGAGACGGCGCTCGCCGCACGCCAGCTCGCGCAACCGCCGTGCCGGCCGGCCGCCACGTGAGCGAGCCATATGGCGGGCCAGCTGCCGACCGCCGCCTCTTCAGCCGCTGACAAATTGCCGGAAATGCGCCAGCGCCACCATGTAAGTACGAAGACACGCACGTCCGCGCAGCCGCGAAGCCTGGGCGCTTTCAGCGCGACCCTGCAGGTGGTGGCCTGGATCAGCCAGTGCCGCCGGCCATGGCCAGCCCAGCGCCGCCTGCGTGCCGGTGAAAAGACTGAACCGCTGAAGCCAGCCAGCTGCACAGCGCGCTGACGCGCATGCTCAGGCAGTCGCCTGGCTGCGGCATCCTGGCCCGGTCGCCGCGAGGACCGGCGCGATCTTCGGACCGGTATTCGCCGTGGCCCAGGCCATGGCTGCACCGCCGGGCGGACGGGCCGCGCGCCGCCCATCCAGCTGATGCAGCGACTACCTGGCTGCCAGCAGTACCACGCAGCAACTGCTGCGTAGCCACTGGAGCAACCGTCTGCTGCGCCGCTTTCCACGGCCCGCGCGCCCGCTGTGGACAGCGCTGGCTGGTGCCGTGGACGCTGCGACCTGCGAATCGCATCCGAAGATGCTTTGAGCGCGATCCGCGCCTGATCCCGCAGGCCTTTCGCGTGCTGCAGCACCGCTTGGCTCAAGGGCGCCGAGCGTGCGCACGCTGCAGCGCCATCTGGCACGCGTGTTTTCGCAACGACCTATTTGGCGCCTACCGGCACGTAACTGGCCGACAAAGGCGTGCTTCCTGTCCAGAATCCTGCAGAACCGGTGCGGCGTCACCCTCTGCCACACGGCTGATGAACCGGTGATTGCTGCGCCAGCTACCTGGCAGCGCATCAGTCGGCTGCACGGCACTGACGGTTCCGCCCATGCGGTGGATTCAGCACGCACCCATCATGGTGGTGCGCAGCATCACGCCGGCGCTACACAAGGCTGAGCACGGCACAGAATGCCCGTTCTGCGGCCGAATATGGCTGATGAGCCAGTTCAGCCGTGGCTGCGCGAACGTGGCGGCTCTGCTCGCGACATCTAGCCAGGCGCGTTGGCGACCATTCCATGTGCACGCGCGAGCGCGCGATCATCCCAGCCGCCAGGCAGCTACGGCATCGAGGGCGACACCGGGCACCGCCAGCGCAGAACCGTCTGGTCACCGACCACCATGCTCGATGAGCGCCAGAGTGACATCGCGCCGACGACGTAATGCGGCCGAATTCTCGCCCAGCGTTGAGACCTCGCGCCAGCCCAGCGCGCCCGCCACCCATGACCGTGGCCGACATCCGCGCCACCGGCGCCCGCATCTGGAACGCCGCGCCAAGCTGCTGGAAGATCTCTCACCCGCATCACCCTCGCCCGCCTGACCGGGCGACCTCCCGGCCTGCGTAAAGCGCGACGGTGAATCGCCAGCAGGCGGCTGCCGCCACCCTGCTGCGCGAACGCGGCTCATGGCCGACGCATCGGCTGGCAGCCCTTCTTGGCACCTGCATGGATACGTGCGCTGCTGCGTCACGATCTGGAAGACACTCGCCTGGCACACCGTAGACTGCACCGGCACGCCACGCCGCGCGCACCGCCGTGTACACACCCGCAGCGGCGGCGCGGGCGAGAGCATCGAGCTCTGATTTCCACCGAAGACGCCGCCCGCGCTCTTTGCCATGCATGCCGCTTTCGAGCAGCAGCGCCTGTGTCCATCCCGGAGCGCGCGCGCACACCACCCGGCACGGCACGGCGCTGGCGACAGTTTCTCGAGGCCGCGCCCGCTGACCAGCGCCCGTGTCTGTCTGCGCAGCGCACACGCATGGAAGCTGCGCTGACGCGCGGCTGCTGTCCGCGCGCACGACGGGCTGAAGTGACTCCACAGCCGCCGCTGCAGCCGTCTGTCACGCCGCTGCTCGCGTGCCTTTCCCGCCGCCGCTACGCAGATCGATCTGCGCCGGACGATTCTGGGCCAGCGCCATCTGCTCGTCGGTCACGACCACCGACCGCCCCGGCCTGCTCTCCACGACATGGTGCGCGCATTCTGCCGAGAACACGGTGCGAACTCTCTGGCGCCCGCATTGCCACGCTGGGCGAACGGGCTGAAAGATACCTTCACCATCGGCTCCAGACAACCCGCGAACCGAGGCCTTGCGGAACGGCGGCTGCAGCTGGAGAGCGCCGCTGGAGGTTCTGGTAAGACCTCTGGTCTGGTCTTGCCTGCGCAAGATGTAGACGTGCGAACAAGGCGGTACGCGTTACGAAAGACGGCTTTCGGGTGCGCGGTGGTATCCCTGCACAAAGACGTGACTCTCGAGCAGGGGCGAGCATATCCTGCGCACAGGAACGGCTTCGAGCGGGCGCGGCACGGGAAGCGGGAGGCTCCTGCTGGCCTAGCACGCTCACTGGCAGGCTTTCGAGCGCCCACGAGACCTGCGTCGTGGTCAACAAACTCAGCTAAAACACTTCCGACAACGGGCACGCCGACCGTCAGAAAGTCGTTCACTACCGCGAAATCGCCGAAGACTCCGCTTCCCGTGCCGCTTCGCAACTCACACATCGCGGCTTCGACCACATATAGCTTTCCTGGAGGCTCTAAAGCCCGCGAACGCTTTGTCTCCAGGTCGGGAATGAGCCAAGCCACCGTTTCTAGGGCAAATGACAACGCAGTGGATCGCCCGGGCATGAAGGCCAAAGTGCGGCAAGACTCGCGCAGATGTCCCTTGAGCAAGGTTTACCCGCCTTTTGAGGGCAAGGGCGTACCTTTGCGGAACTGGAGCAGACTGAAGCATCGCCTCAGTCAAGCCGCAAGAGGATCCCCCGGGATTCGACACCCAGCCCCAGTCAACCCCTGTGAAAAATAAAAGTACCCTATCGAAATGGATCCGCAGCCCCCGAGACAAGCGCCCCGGGCGGGATCGTCACTGCGGCGATTTCGCGGTACGCGTGAATGACTCTTTCTGACAGGCGGGCGTAGCGCCGGTTGTCGAGAAGTCTGAGGTGGCTCTGGACTTGCATCGCGAGACCCCTTTGGCGCGCGCATGACTGCGCTGGCAGCGCCTCAGCCATCCAGGATTCTTCGGCCCCGCCGCCTGTCCTGCACGCCCAAAGGGGACTTTGCGACTGCAGTCAATGACACACACCCTGGTTTCGGAGGGTTTGTTGACCACGACGCGGGTCGTGGGATGTTGTCTTCAGTGAGCGTATGGCCAGCAGGGGACGTACCGGTCCGGGCGCTACTCAACGAAGCCGTCTTCCCACCCAGCGAATCCCTCATCCCCAGAGAAACACTCATGATGGTGGCCCGCCTCCGGCATGGCCCCAACCCGCTATACAGCCCCTCGACCGTGATCAGCCGCGCGTCATCCACCAGATCGGACCAGAATGCGCTTCACCCGGTACTCGCCACAGCCCACCGAAGCGCTCTGACCAGCAGTCCGTTTGCCTGCACCACCAGCAGGCAGCAGCGCCTGCATCCTCCGCGCGGCACGGTGCCATCGACGGATTGCGGGCCACATCCACCGCCAGCCGCTGTTGTCACGCCGGCGCAGACGCAGCTCACCGTCGATGTCACCCCCGCCAAAGCTCAGCAGCTCCTGCCGCGAAAACAGGCTCAGCGGCCCTGCGCCCATGAAACCCCGTCCTGGGAGCAGCCCCGTCAGCCAGCATGGGCCACATCTGGCCATCACGCCCGTGGCGCCCTCCTCGCGTCCCCGGCGCATGATCACGTCGATCCGCCGCGCACGGGCATCGCCGCCATACAGCGTGTCCAGCCCGCGCAGCACCATCAGGAGGCACTGGCCACATCGTGGCAGGAGGGCCCGCCAGCTTTGACGGCATCCATAGCGGTAGGCCATCAGCCCGTCCGGCGAGACCCAGAAACTGGGCCAGCGGATCGCGCATCAGCAGTACCGGCGCCTGCCGGAAGAACGCGGGAAACTGATCGGGCTGGGAACTCGATGCGGGCACCCGATGCCTGGTCGGTTGTATGGTCATCGGAAACTCCTGTGGCCGGGGCCACCGGGACCACACCGGTGGCGATCCGCGCCTGGCGCAGCAAGGGTATGACCGAGCGTGCGCCCCAAACTTGAGCAATGTTATGAATGCTCTTAAACTATGCAATCGCAGCTGCCGCACGGTCTGCGTCAGCACATCCATCAGCCTGGGCATGGCATCGGTGGACGTGCCGCAATGCGCAGGGCCAGATCGTCCTGCGGCAGGGGCAGCCGCCGCCATTGGCCTGGGCAGGGCTGGCCGTCTGGCACTGATGCGCTCCTGGCGGCGTGCCTCGGCTCGGAACGCTGCGCCAGCGTGGCATCGGCGCCGGGGCGCCTGGCCCGCGGCGCTGGCCACCCACATGGTGATATAGGGCAGGTCCAGCTCTGCGGGCCAGTGCTGCCTCGCATGGCCGTCATGCCCAGCATGTCGCAGCCGTCGCCCCAGTGGCGGCACCCGCCAGCGCGTTTCCAGCCAGGGGCGGCCTGCGTGTAGCGTAGCAGCCGGTGTCGGGACACCGGCGGTTCAGCGCAGCGCCGCACCGATCAGCTGGTGACGCAGGCGGGCATCGAACGTGCGCTGAAGTCGATGTGCACCACCGGCTGGTCCTCGCCGCTGAAACAGCTGACGGCGCGCCCCATGCGTAAATCGATGATCTGGTCGGGCACCACCAGCTGGCCCGGCGTCAGATCGGCACGAATGCCGCCCACGGCCGAACGAGCGATGACCTGGCGAAACCCTGCCTCGTCGCGCGGCGCGCCCAGATGTTGGCCCGGTAGATGTCGCGGCGCAATGGTGTGCCCATAGCCGTGACGGGCCAGGAACACCACCGGCATCGCCGCCCAGCCGGCCGAACGACAGCGCCCTCGGAGGGCTCTGCGCTGTGCAGACCTGACTCGGTGTGGTGTGCGTCCTCGAGGCCGGTTAGCTGCAGCAGCCTGCTGCCACCGATGATGCCGATCAGCGGCGCATCGGCCGGGGCTGCAGGGTGCGCTGCTGGTCAGTGCCGGGGCGATGCCTTCGTCGAAACCGTCGATCACTTCACCCAGACCTCAGTCTGGCTGCCTTCTGCTCGAGGCGCCCGAACCCGGGCACCCACGTCCGGGCGCTGCAGGCCCAGCCGACGGTGGCCTCCAGGTAGCCGATCTTGGGAGCCGCAGTCGTAGCGGGCGGCCTCGAAGGCATAGGCCAGCACCGGCTGGTCGTGGATCAGCTGCGCCAGTGCGTCGGTGAGCTGGATTTTCGCCGGCGCGGGCTTCACGCTGGGCCAGGTGCTCGAAGATCATCGGCGACAGCAGGCAGCGGCACGCCGAGCGTGGACGGGGCCTCTTCCGGCTTCGGTTTTCGACCATGCCGGTGATGCGGCTGGTGCGCCTGGCCCAGTTTGCGCTGGAGACGATCCTGTGTGGCGCGGTTTCTTCGCGCGGCACTTCCTGCACGCCAGCACGCGGCAGCGGCTGACGGTTGTGCAGGTCGACCATGCTTCAGCACCGGGTCGCCACGGGGCAGGCTGCTCGGTCGTCGGCCAGCAGGATGGCCAAAGGGCTGTGGCCCACCACCTCACGGGCGCACAGTACGGCGGGTCCCATGAGCCAGCGGTACTCGCCTGGCGGATGTAGACACAGTTGACGACTCGGCCGGCAGCGAGTCCCTTGACGGTTCTCGAGCAGCTTGTCCCTTGCCCTTGGCCGCCAGTTTCTAACGGCTTCCAGCTCGTAGGCCTTGTCGAAGCGGGTCCTCGATGCTGCTTGTTCCGGCTGGTGATGAAGATCATCTCGGTGATGCCGGCGGCAGCGGCCCTTCCACCGCATACTGGATCAGCGGACGGTCGACGACTCAGCAGCATTTCTTCGCTGACCTGCGGCAGGAAGGAAGCGGGGTTCCCAGTCCGGCGACCGGAAAAACAGCTTTGCGAACGCGGCTGTGAGCCATGATCAATTACCGAGCTGATTGAAAAGTCTTCGGAGATGACGGAAAATTCTAGTGTCCGGGCCTTGGTGAGCTTTGGAGCCGGCATGCTCGCCCGCCAGGACGAAGGCGGTCTTGCCGACACCGAGCCCGCCGGCCGCCACCCAGTTCCCCGGATCATCGTCTCGGCCTGGCTCGCGCGTCAGGCGCGACAGGGTTCCGTGACGACGATCGACTGGCCGGGCGAAGGGCGGCTGCCGCAGCGCCGCCGCCCAGTCCCCGGCCGCCATACCGGCAGGTGGAGCCACCTCACCTGCCGTGATGGGACGTGGGCGTGCAGGTTCGGACAAACCCGCCAACGATGCCAGAACCCCCTTCCGTGGTGTAGCTATTCGTCGCACCTGCTACCACTTTGCCAGCGTCCGCAGCGTTTGCAACATGATCATCACCGGCTGCAACATGACCGTACCTTCTAGCGGTTGTCCGCCTGGGCCGGTACGGAAGCACCGAAGGCGCCGGATCGGCCCGCCACCGGGCGCGCGGATCGACCCCGGCCGCCCGCAGGTGGGCAATGGAGTCGCGGTTGTGGGCTTCGCCAGCGAAGGCAGAGACACGCCGATGATCTCGGGAGCTGATGCCGTCGGAGCGGCACGGGCAGCGGCGCTCGCCCGCGCACGGCGACGCTCTCGTTTTCCTTGACGGCGTCGGCCTTCTGCTCGCAGGAGTGGTCCAGTCGGCCTGCAGGAAAGTGCGAGATCACCGGAAGGCGCAGGGCCAGCACGCGGCGCCTCGTCGCTGACGGCACGGATGCCCAGCGCAAACAGGAAGCGCTCGAGCGGGCGGACGGCGCGAGCCGTCGATGGCCGCCAGCAGGTTGGCAGCCGACTTTCTGGGCCCATCCGCGCGGCAGTGTTCTGCGGGGCTCTCGGCGTCCAGCCGGTAGAGGTCGGCCGGTTCGTGCACCAGATCGCGGTCCACCAGCTGTTCGACCAGCACGTCGCCCAGACCATCGATGTCCAGTGGCGCGGCGGTGCGCAAAATGCCAGGAGCGCGCTGGCGCTGGGCACTGCAGAAAAGCCCGCCCAGCGCCACGCCAGCTGCGCCTCGTCGGGTGGCGCTGCACGGCCGAGCTGCAGACCGACTGCGTGGGCAGTGGAAGATGCGGCGGTGGCCGGACGCTGTTCCAGCACGGCTGACACCACTTCGGGAATCACGCTGCCGGCGTCGGCGGACGATGACACGGTCGCCGATCAGCGCAGGTGCTGCGGCGGATTTCGTCCTCGTTGTGCAGGGTGGCGCTTTGGAGACGCTGACGCCGCCGACGAACACCGGCTCCAGCCGCGCCACCGGCGCTCAGCACACCGGTGCGCCCCACCTGCACGAAGATGTCGTTGAGCGTGGTGACGGCCTCTTCGGCTGCTATACTGGTGCGCCAGGGCAAAGCGCGGCGCCCAGCAACGAAGCCGGCCTGCTGCTGCAGGGCACGGTCATCGAGCTGGTAGACCACGCCATCGATGGCATGTAGCGTGGCCCGCGCATGGCCGATGCGCGGTAGAAATCGAGCATGCGCGCTCACGCCGTGCACGTGTGGGCCCCCGGCGGCGTGCAGAGCCCAGTGTGCCCAGCCACATCAGCAGGGCATGCTGGTGAGTGGTACCACCGATGGACCGCCGGCTGCCAGCCGCGGATACCGGCCCTGTGCCGGACGCGGCGGATCTCAGCCGTCCCACTGGGCGCGAGGGTCCGCCGTCTCGCCCGGCGGGCGGGATGGACGTATCCGGTGCCAGACGCCGGCGCTTCCCGGCAATCTCCCCACACCAGGGCGCGAAGGTCAGCGCCGCTGGGCGGTGATGCGGCATCGAGCTGGCGCGGGCTGCCGGCGGCCGCATTGCGGGGGCTGGCAAGCGCCTCGCCCCGGCTTCCTGCGCGGCGTTAAGGGGCCAGGAAGTCGTCCTTGAGCATCAGCACCTCGCCACGCACCTCCCAGCACGGCCGGGGCCGGGCCCTTCAGCTCGGGCACGCCGACGCACGGTGCAGGTTGGCGGTGATGTTCTCGCCGGTGATGCCGTCGCCGTCGCGGGTGGCGCCCCCGACCAGCACGCCGTCTCGTAGCGCGTGGCTCGCCAGACCGTCGAGCTTGGGGTGGCGTTGGGGTCCTGCTCGCCCGCAGGTCGAGCAGGGACTTCAGGCGGGCGGTCGAAGGCCCTGGACGTCGCCTTCCGAAAACCGTACTGGCCAGCGAGCGCATCGGCACCCGGTGGGGGTGACGGCACCGAAACGGCCGAGGGAGCGCCCCCACCCGCTGGGTGGGTGAATCGGGCGTCAGCAGCGCAGGCCACTGCGCCCTCGAGCCGCCGCAGTTCGATGAACAGCCCGTCGCTAGACGCCGTCCTCGACCGTGGGGGCGTCTCTTCGTGGTAGGCCCGGCTGTGGGCCTGCAGCTGGGCACGGAGCGCGTCTGCTCGCGCGCGCGACATCGGTGGCACGTCGGCTGTGGAGGCGCCGCCGGCCGCCGCATCTCCGGCCAGAGCATCTCCAGTCTGCGCATGAGCCGCGGATGCGGGCGCCGCTGGAACCATGCCGGCTGCGGCGGCATCAGCGGTCGCCGCCGGCGTGTCTGGCGCGGAGGTCGGGTCGTTTTCGGATCGCACGCGCGAGGTGTAACAAGCCCGACGTGATCAATCAGTGAAATACCGCAGCGCTGCGGGCACCACCCGCCGCAGACCGGCCTGGGACAGTTCGGCGCATAGCGATGGGCCAGCTGGCGCGATACAGTGCGCCGATCATGCCCACCGACAGCCCACGGCCGGCGCTGTCGACCAGACGGCCACCCAGCGCCTGGGCCATGGCGTCTGGGCACAGGGCCACCATGCCTTCCCAGGCCTCGTACTGCTCGGCGTGCGCGGCACGTCCAGCACGAAGTCGATCTGGTCACGCGGTTTGCTTGAAGGCCAGGCGAACAGCGAGTCGCCTCGAGTCGGCAAAGGCCTCGTAGCGGCCATTGCCCCGGTCCGACAGGCCCAGATGGCGGACGATGCCCGACACCTTCGACGCCTCGGGCGCTTCGGGCAGCTCCACCCGCACCTCGATCTGGGTATCGAGCCGGGCAGCCAGCGTGTCGAGATCACGCGCGTTGCGCAGGATCGGCGCCATGTCCGGAATGTTCACCGAGGGCCTGCAGCCGTTTGCCGGGCCAGACGATTCTGATGGCGGCGTTGAAGTCGGACAGTTCGACGGCATCTCAGCGGCCCCTGGCGGCTGGCCAGCAGCAGGCTGAAGCGCACGCGCACGGCCTTGTCGCCAGCCGACAGCGGCGCCCAGTGGCCGCCCAGCCGTTCCATCTCGATGCGCACCGGCTTGCTGCCCACGTGACGCAGCGACGAGGCCAGCGCCACCAGACGGTCGGTGTTCACCGGGGCCGGCGGCTCGAGCGTGACCATGTTCGACCGGGGCGTCGGGCAGCGCGGCGAATCATCGTATGCCGCGCCTTCGTGGCTGTCGTCACCGGCCAACGCATCGGCGGGTACGCGGGCGGGCGCCGGTCGCCCCGTCTTCGTCGTCGATGATGTCGGGGCCCATCCCGTCTGCTGCGACAGCGCCGCGGGAGATGATGCCACCGGCGGCAGCGCCGCCGCCGTGGGTTGCACCACCGCTGGCCTGCAGGTGCGCCTTCACATCCGCCACATGGTCGCGGGCGGCATGGTCGATGTCCCGCCAGCCGGCATCGCGGTCGGCGAAGGCCGCGCGCTGGCCACGGCGTGCATCGTGGCTGTCATCTGCGCCTTCCCGTCACGCGGGGCGGCGACATAGGACGGGCGGGCAGACTGGCACGTCGTCGCGACCGGCGCCGGGGGGCATCGCGCCTCCCGCCGCGGCCATCATCGCGACCGCCATCACGACCGCCGCATCACGACCGCCATCACGGCGCAGGCTGGCCGGCAGCGAACGGCCGGACGGTGCTGTGCGTCGTATCCGTCGTCATCACGGGAGGCGCGGCGCGCCTCATCGTGCCGGTGCGACGTGTTTCACTCGCGAGCGTCGCGGCGGCATCATCATGGAAGATGGCGGCGCGCTTCGACCTGAGAGCACTGGCGGGCATCATCGCCTCGGGGAACCACGGGCAGCGCGCATGCCGTCATCATGGGTCGACAGGCCGTGGGCGCGGGCATCGTCACGGGCCGGCAGGCCATGGGCACGGCATCGCCAGCAGCCGGGGCGCTGCGGCGGGCCGGCTCGGGGCGCTTCGTCACGGTGGCCCAGGGCGTACGGCGGCCGGTTCTCGAACGGGGTCTGATGTAGTCCTCGTCGTGCAGGGCCAGCGACGGATGGCGTTCGGCCGGATCACCGCTGCGGCCCCCCTGGGCCATGGCATCCATGGACCGCCCGCGCCCGTCGTCATCGAAGCTTGCCGGACGGGCAGCCAGCTCGGGCGGCACCTGGCGGTTGCGGTCGGCTCCGCGCATCACCGGCTCGCGGCGGCCACGCCCCCGGCCTTCACGGCCCTCGCGTCCTCGCGCCGGCCTGCGCTGCGTTCCTTGCGGCCCGCCCGTGAGCGCTTCGGGGTTGTCGTCGAAATAGCCCTTGCGCAGGCCCAGGCCGGAGGCCTCGCTCCTGCGACGGCTGCCCCGCCACAGGCTGTGGTGGCGATGACGATGACCAGCACCAGCACAACCAGTGCGACGATACTCCAGCTAAGCGTGCTCAAAAGATTTCCTGACTGTAAAACGACGACCTGCGCCCGGCAGACCGAGCACCGGTGCAGTGGCTTTCACCGCGTCCATGCCCCGCCCCACCCGGATCAGGCTGCCCCGGCAAGCCTGACTGCAGAGGTGAGGTCCACCGCCACCAGGCGGGAGACTCCCCTTTCCGCATCGTCACGCCGATCAACTGATGGGCCATTTCCATGGCGATCTTGTTGTGCGAGATGAAAGACGAACTGTGTCTCGTCGGACATGGACGACACCATCTTCGCGTAACGTTCCGTGTTGGCATCATCCAGCGGCGCGTCCACCTCGTCCAGCAGACAGAACGGCGCCGGGTTCAGCTTGAAGATACCAAAGACCAGCGCACTGCGGTCAAAGCCTTTCACCGCCCGAAAGCAGATGAATGGACGCATTCTTCTTGCCGGGCGGCTGGGCGAACACCGCACCCCGGCATCGAGAATCTCGCCCCTGGTCAGCACCAGCCGCGCCTCGCCACCCCGAACAGCATCGGGAAGAGCCGGCCGAACTCGGCATTGACCGTATCGTACGTGGACCGCAGCGAGCGGGTTTCCTGGTCGATGGTGCGGATGGCATTTTCGAGCGGGCCATGCCGCCTCCTGCAGGTCGGTGATCCGTGTTCAGGAACACCTCGCGCTCGCGCGCCGCCGCCGTCAGCTCGTCCCAGGGCCGCCAGGTTCACCGGGCCCAGCCGGGGCCACGGCCTGCGCCAGCCGGTTGACCCTCGGCCTGCAGCCACGACGGTTTGGGACGCTGCACCTGTTCGGCCAGCGATGCGGCCAGCGCCTCCAGATCGGCCGCCGCCTCGTCCAGCGCCTGGGCTCATCTGCTCGGTCGTCAGCGCGCGGCCTGCTCCTTCATGCGTGGTCCATCAGACGCTGGCGCAGCGGCTCCTGGCCACGCTCGGCCTCGCAGGCGCTCTTCATCGAGCTTCTCAGTTCGCCGGAACGCTCGCTCGGCCAGCCCTCGGCCTCCGACAGGGCCTCCCTCGGCCTGCATCCGCTGTTCCAGCATGCCATCGAGCTGCTCGCGCAGCGCCTTCGTCCGACAGCCCTTCCAGCCTCGGTCATCAGGCGCTCGCGGGTATCGTCGGCCTGGGCCAGCTGCTCGCTGGCCCGGGCAATCGTTCCTGCAGGTTCGTGATTTCGCTCCAGCGAGCGCGACCGTGTAGGCGCTCTCGCGCACGGCCAGCCTGCTTTGCGTGGGCATGGTCACGCCGGCCGGACAGCGTGACGGCCAGCATCTCGGCGGGCCTCGCGCGCGCGTCCAGCCCTTCGGTGGCCGCGTCGGCCTTCTCCTCGGCCCCGCCAGACCGTCGATGAGGGCCTGCAGCGCCTCCCACGCGAGGTCCGGCGCATGGCCAGCCTCGATCTCGTCCGACAGACGCTGCCGGCTCTCGGCCCGGCTCTTCACGGCCTGCGGGCCAGCCGCTCGTGCTCGATGGTGGCGGTGGACACCCGGGCGCACGCGGCCCGCGCGCTGGCATCTGCGCGCGGCGCGCACCTGTTCGGTCAGCTGGGCGGCCTGCGCTCCTCATCCGCTCGGCCTGCTGGCGGCCTCGCTCACCCAGCAGCTGCTGGGCGCGCAGCCTCGCGCCCAGATTCTGCAGCTCCTGCTGGCGGGCCAGCACCCCGTCGGCTTCGGAGTCCATGCGCGTACAGGGCGGCATCACGAAACGGCCGATGGCATGGCCCTCGCGCACCACGAAGCGCCTGCCCGCGGCAGCTGCCCGCGTCCGGCAAAGGCGGCCTCGGCCGATTCGGCACTGAACCAGCCATCCAGCCATCTCATTCATCAGGGGCTTGAGGCGCACGTCCCTGACAGCGCACCAGCGATCACCAGCGGCGTCAGCTGCCCACCTCGGGCGGGCTGGCAGCGGCGTGGCGCCTGCCGGGCAGCTCCGGCAGGAACAGCCCCAGCTTGCCGGGCGGCTGATCCTTCAGGATGCTGGGCCAGCTGCGCCACTGGCTGCTTCCAGCGCATGCACCCTGCTCGCGCGCACCGCCTCGACCGCTGTCTCCCAGCCCGGTCTCGATACGGACGTGCTGCCAGATGCGCTCGGCGTTCCTCGCTCACCCCTGCTGCCCAGCCAGGGCCGCATCTGGCCCCTCGCCCTGCATGCGCGCCTGCAGCCGTTCCAGTACCGTGATGCGCGCCTCGATGGTGGTGGTGCGGGTCACGGCCGCCTGCAGCGCCTCCAGCCAGCCACGCCTCGGCCTCGCACCGGCCCGCCGGGCCTCCAGCTGGCCTGCTGCCCCGCCGTGCGGGCTTCTTCTTCTGCGCGGCCGATAGTTCCGACGGGCCATGCCGTTCCAGCTGTTCTGGTGGATCTCGTCGCCCAGCTGGTCCAGCGAGGTCTGCGCCGCTGGCGGCGCTCCTGCACTCTGCGCCAGTGCTCTCTCGTGGGAGTGCGCTCGACGCGCCCCACCTGCAGTGCCTGCTGGCATTGCTGGCCGCTGAACGTGCGGCATCGAGCGCGCTCACGCCGGCCGCGCTCCCTCGTCTCGCAGGCGGCCAGCTGCTCTTCGGCCTCGGCCAGTGCCATCTCGGCCTCGGCCTGCTGTTCGCGGGCCTCTTCGAGCTGCTGTCCCACTTCCTGCCGGCGCTGCACGCCGGTTTCGGACAGCGCCCTGGCCGGACTGGATCTCGCTCCTGCAGCGCACGCAGCGGTCTCTGGGCCTGCTGGCGGCCTCTGCAACGATCATGCGGATCTGCGTCGAGCGACGAGATGCTGCTGTTGACCTCGTAGAAGGCCGCCTGCCGCCGGCTGACCTCGTCGTTGGCCGCATGGACGGCCTCGCGCAGCGTCTCCATGCGGTTCTCCGCCGAACGCAGACCCGTCTGCAGGCCCTCGATCCGAGATCCAGGCCGGGCCGTTTTTTCCAGCAGCTGCTGCTCGGCCTGGGCGTCGTCGCGTTTGATCAGCCACAGCCACTGCCGCTTCTGCACCCGCTCGGCCTCCATGGCCCGGTAGCGGCCGGCACCCCGGCCTGGGCGTCCAGCGTGCTGATCTGCCTCGCAGTTCGCGCAGGATATCCTCCACGGGTGAGGTTCTCGCGCGCGTCGGCCAGGCGATTTTTCGCCTCGCAGCGGCGTGCCTTTGCGTCTGGAGACGCCTGCAGGCCTCCTCGAAGAACACCCGCAGCTCGTCCGGCTGGCCTCGATGATGCGTGAAATGGTGCCCTGCCCTGATGATGGCGTAGGCTTTCGCGGCCCCATGCCCGGTGCCGAGGGAAGATGTCGTGCACGTCCTGCATGACGCACCGGCTGCTGGCTGATATGGGCGGGGTAAGTGGACTGTCCCTCGCGGGTGAGGACACGCTGACGGAGATTTCCGGCAGTCGTGCCCCAGGCGCCGCTGATGCGGCCCAGGCTGTTGTCGAACACCAGCCCACGCTGGCGCGGGACGAGGGTTTTGCGCTCCAGGAGCCGTTGAAGATCACGTCCTGCATCGACTCGCCGCGCAGCTCGGTGGCGCGCGACTCACCCGCAGCACCCAGCGGGTGGCACTCGATGATGTTCTGACTTGCCGCAGCTGTTCGGCCCCTACGATGCCCAGCAGCTGGCTGGGCAGCTCGAAGGTGGTCGGATCGCAGAACGACTTGAAGCCCGCCAGTTTGACTGCTTGAGGCGCACGTGGACTTCTTTTCGGGGAAACCCCCGTAGCACAAAAACGAAAACGCCGACCTGCCGGGGCCGGGCGGAGGCCAGCCAGCGCAGGGCGCTTTCGGGACGCGATGCCGCAAAACCATGGAAAGGGCGCCGGAAAGGGGCTGTACCGTGCAGGCCGGGTGCTCTGGCACGAATCGTCCATCTCCGAACGGTCCGTATAATAACAAGCCCTTCCATCGGCAGGCGCCTCGCCGCACATCGGCAGTTGCATCCGGTACACCTGCCGTACACGTTGTTGTACGGGCCGGGCCGCGAAAGGATCTCGTCACCCCACCTGCAAGCCCTCATGGGGCCCTGCCTGCCTGGATACCCACACCGGCTGCCCTGCCTGATCTCCACCCCGTTTTACTGCCGTTTACGATCGTGACCCCAGCCCCTGCCTGCCAACCCGCGCCTCGACGCCCCGCAGCCCTACCCTGTTCGAGCGCCTGCGGGCGCTGCTGGCCAGCCCTGGACCGGTACCGTGCAGACCGGCGCCGACGGTCTCCCCTGCCCTTCGTGGACCTCTCCATCGGCGAACCGCGCCACCCCACCCCGGCCGTAGTGTAGCTCGATGCCCTGGCCAGCGCCACCGCTGGCTGGCCAGCTATCCGGCCACGGCCGGCACACCGGCGCGCTGCGCGAGGCCATCGCCGGGCGGATCGGGCGACGCGACGGCGCACCGGTCGATCCGGCCACGCAGGTGCTGCCGGTCAACGGTTCGCGCGAGGCGCTGTTTGCCTTTGCGCAGGCGATGCTGGATCCGGCGCCGGGCCGGCCACACACACAGGAAGCGGCTCGCAGGCAGCACCACCAGCCACGATACGCCCGTAACCCGGAACGGCACACAAACCTGGCGGCTGACAGACTCGGCGCCGAACAGGTCGTGATCGCCCCCAACCCGTCTCCTACCAGATCTACGAAGGGCTGCCCTGCTGGCCGGCGCCCGCCTGCATCTGGTGGACCAGCGCCCTGAAAAACGGTTTCGCACCGACTGGCAGGCCGTGCCGGAAGCCATCTGGCAGAAGACGAAGCCTCGCTCCACGTCTGCAGCCCCGCAATCCCACCGCCGCCACGTGTGCTGACGCTGGATGACTGAAAAACCCTGCTGGCACTGGCCGACCGGTACGGTTTCATCATCGCCTCGGACGAGTGCTGATTCCGAAATCTACCGCGACGAGAACGCCCTGCCGCTGGGCGCGCTGGCTGTCTGCCAGCAGCTTGGCCGTCCGGACTACCGGCAGGTGGTGGTGTTTTCCAGCCTGTCCAAACGCTCGAACGTGCCCGGCATGCGCAGTGGCTTCGTGGCCGGCGATGCCGCCCTGCTGGCCTCGTTTTCTGCGCCACCGCACCTACCACGGCTGTGCGATGAGCCCGATGTACCCAGCAGGCCTCCATGGCGCCTGGAACGACGAGGCGCACGGCTCGACAAACCGGCGCCCGTACCGGCAGAAGTTCGGACGAGGTGCTGCTCATCCTGCAGCCGGTGGTGCTTGCTCGTGGTGCCTCGGCAAGTTTCTCACCGGCGTGCTGCGCCCGGTGGCGATGACGAACGCTTTGCTGCACGCCTTCCCATGAATGCAGGTGGCAGGGTGCTGCTGGGCTCGTATCTGGCCAGGCCGGCTGGCGCAGCATCCGCGGTCAGGCGGACAGCGCCGTCTCCCGACAGGGGCAGGCCGCCCGTGTCACGCCGGAGGAGCTGGCCAGCAACCCGGGACGCGGGTTCGTGCGCATTGCGCGGTGGCGCCGCCGGCGGATTGTGTGGAGGGGCGAGGCGGATTGCGGCGCCAGTGACGCAGTGATGACGAAACGTTCTGCAGTCCCGCTGCGATGGTGGACGCCGAGGCGGAAGCCCGTTTTTACGCTGATGTGGAGGCGAGCAGTCTTCGCAACAGGTAGCCAGGCGTGGAGAGTCGGCGAAGCACATGAGGAGGATGCGCAGGGCTCGTGAAATCGTCCGCGAGGCGTACTGGCGTGAAGCTGCCAGGGCAGCAACGAATGAACCACTTCGGAAAGAAGAGTCGCCATGGCGCACAGGACCTGAGCATGCGTTGACAACGATGACTTCCTCGGCAGCAATCCGGGCGGGCTTGTCAGGCAGGGAGCCGGTCAGACTCACCCGCATGAAACACGCTCATCGCCGCCCACAACATGTCGGGCTGCTCCCCTGACTCACCTGTGACGCAAACGGCACGTTCATCAGGTGCGCATCGGGAAGCACCCTTCTGCAAGGCCGACAGGGCATCGAGCGACAGCAGAAAAATCGGCCTCGCCACGCACCGCCAGCATGGGTGCCCTGATGCCGGCAAACAGATCGTTCGGAAAAGCCCGCGGCCGTGTCATCCATCCACAGGGCGGCGCAGATCGTCAACCAGCGCGGAAAGATCACGGCCTGGGCTGCGTTTTTCGTAGGCAGCAACCTGTGGGCATGTCCCGTCGCGCATGTCGGCCACGGTGAGATTTTTCGAACATGTCACGCGGCGTGTCACGGCTGTGCCACTGGGCGCCCACGGTCAGTGCACCAATTCGCATCGCGACCATCCTCTGCTGCGATGCGGTAGGCGGCCGTGCCACCGTCGCTGAACCCGAACAGGTGGAAAGCCGCCAGCCCGATGGCATCGACGATGCCGCACATCATCGGCAATCTGCGCGTAGGTCAGCGGTGCGTCGCCGCGGGTGGAAGGCCGTGCCCGCGCGTATCGATCTCCACCGTCCGGAAACTGCTGCTGCAGCGCGTGGCAGCAGCGGGCGAAGTCTCCATCGAGCCCAGGCCGCCGTGCACAGCACGATGGTGGGTGCCCTTCCGTCCACCGGTGCGGTAGACGAGTTCGGCATTCTGGTAATGAAGGCTGCTGGTCATGGCGTGTGTCCTGTGCGTTGCCGGGTTGAATGATGTGTCGCGCTGCTTCCTGCTGCCCTGGCTGGATGGTGTGTCATCCCGCTTCGTACCAATCCGGCTGGATGGCATGCCTTCCTGCTTCACACCAGGCGGGCTGGGTGGCACGCCTTCCTGCTTCATACCGGGCGGCTGGGTGGCATGCCTCCTGCTTCGTGCCAGACGGGCTGCGGCATGTCTTCCCGCTTCGTGCCAGCCTGCAGCGTGCTGCGTGGATGTGGCCCCTCACCAGCGTGACGCCAGCATGGCGGCAACACCGGTTGCAAGCAGGCAACGACGGCGGTCATCGGTCATGATCGACTCCTCATCCAGAGATCTCGACACGATGACTATAGTGGACATCAGTGTCAGATTCTGTCAGCGAGGCTGCACCCGCCGGCTTTCAGCCCCGACGGCCATCAGCCCCCATTGGAAGCGGAGGCTCCCTTTGCGCGCATTCCTGGGCGCGCGCGACCGTGTTGGGCGGTGCAGGAGACGGGAAAGCACGGTGAGCAACACGGCACAACTTACCCCTGGTGTTACCATGGGTAGATTAAAGCGTCATGGACCCATGCGCCAGCACGAGGACGAATGGGCCTCACGACACGCGCCAACACTCAGGAGCCCCTGCCATGCACACCCTCATCGTCGTCTCACCCCAATCCCCAGTCAGTCCTCACCCACGCCGTGGCTGCCGAAATCGCCCACAGCCTGCCGGCGCCCCACACCGCCGACATCGCCGATCTGGCGGCCGAAGGCTTCGATCCACGCATCACCGCGGCCGACATTGCGGTCAACATCAAGCGCCGGCCAGCCGCTGGCCGATGTGCTAGCCGAACAGCAGCGCCTGGCCCGCACCGATGCGCTGGTGCTGGTCTATCATGGTACTGGTGGTCGTCCCCGCCCCTGCCTGCAAGGGCTGGATCGAGCGTGTTCACGCAGGGCTGGGCCTGCGAGGAGCATGCCGACGGCACGCTCGTCAGAAGCTTGGGCACCTGCCGGTACATCTGGTCGCCCTGGGAGGCGCCACACTGCGTAACCCTGTGCGCGGCACGGCTACTTCGGCGCCATGCGCACGCAGATCGAGCACGGCATCTTCGACTCACTGCGGTGCGCCGGTGGCTGAGTTCGACACTGCTGCTGGCCTCGGACGATGGCTATCCCGATTCGGCGCTCGCCAGCGCCAGGGCATCGGCCGGCGTATTCCGGAGATGCTTCCATCAGCGCTGTCGCTGTTGGCTCCGCTGCTGCAGAGGCAACAATGACCACAGCAACGCCGTTGTCCGGCACGAAACGCCGTCTGTCGCGCCCCGACCGCCAGCGCCAGCTGCTCGATACCGCATGGGCACTGATCCGCAGCGAGTACGGCCCCGTTGACGCTGGGACGTCTGGCCGAAGCGGCGGGTGTGACCAAAGCCGGTCGCCTACGATCACTTCGGCAGCCGCCAGCTCGCTGGCTGCGCTGTACGAAGACTTCGACGCGGTAGAACGCCATCATCTGATGCAGCCATCGGCATCGGCAGGACCAACGGCACAGGAACGGGCGGCAATCGTCGCGCAGCGTTATGTGGAATGCGTGCTGACCCAGGGACGCGAGATACCGGACGTGCTGGCTGCCTCAGCGGTTTCGCCGGAACTGGCGGCCGTCAAGCGCCGCTACCAGATGGCTTTCATGGAAAAATGCCGGACTTTCTTTTGCCCTCTTCTGCCGCGGGTCGGCTCTGTCATCCGCCGCGCTGTGGCCATGCTGGGGGCTGCCGATGCCCCGCTCGGATGCCGCAGTCCGGGGGACATTTCCCGCGATCAGGCCGTGGCCGAGCTGACGGCGACATTAGCTGCCATGATCGAGCGAAGCATGACGCAGGATTGAACCGGCAGAATGCTGCAACTCACAGAATCTGCAGTACCTCCGTCACCGGCGGATACGGTCTGTCTGTCAGCTTCTGCCACGGCCGTTCCTGGTCGAATCCCGTCCTGGGCTTCATTTCCGGTATACGTCCCGACGGTTGCCGATACGCACCACGAGGATGCGCAGCACGCCGTCCTCGGCATGAATGACGCAGCCAGCAACGCCTGATCGACTGCACCGGCCAGAAATGGCAAAAGCAGATCATTCCATCTGGACGAAGCCGCCCCCATCAGCAGAGACCGTCAGACATTCTCGATGCCAACCGCGCCGCCGTGCGCGAAGCGGTCAGCCGATACCGGATCACAAAACCCTGCGCTATCTTCGGCTCGCCCTGCATGGAACCGACCATGAAGCAGCGATATAGACATCCTGGTGGACAAGTTGCCGGGCGCGACGTTGTTCGATCTGGGCGGGTTACACGAAGACCTGAACGCCCCTGCTGGGGTGAAGGTGGATGTGCTGACGCCCGGTGATTTGCCTAAAAGTTCCGGGCCAAAGTCGTGGCGGAGGCCCAGCCGATATGAGAGGCCTTCGGCTGCCGGATTACCTCGACCACATACGGCGAGCCGCAGCAGGGGCGCAGCAATACCTCAAAGGGACGGAGCTGTCGGAGTTTCTGGAAGACGAATTCGTCCAGGATGCCGTCATGATGAGGTTCATCGTCATGGGGAGGCAGCCACCAGAATCTTGAACTGCTGACCCGGATTTCGCTGAAAACCACCCAGAGATTCCCTGGCGCCGATGCGTGGCATGCGCAACCGCATGGCGCACGGCTATTTCGACATCGACTACGAGACTGTATGGGTAACCGCTCAGGAGTTCCTGACAGACGTACTCGGGGACCAGAACCAGATGGCGCCCCCAGGAATGGACGGACCAGCGATCGAACGAAGCATTGCGGGAGATTGAACGGGCAGAATGCTGCAACTCACTGATCTGCAGCACCTCCGCCACCGGCAGATACGGTCTGTCAGCTTCGCCACGGCTCATTCCTGATTGAATCCCGCCCTGGGCTTCATTTCCGGTACACGTCCCGACGGTTGCCGATGCGCACCACGAGGATGCGCAGCACGCTGTCCTCGATGCTGGCGATCAGTCGGTAGTCCCCGACCCGGTACTTCCAGAACGCACCGAGCTTCGCCCCCTGAGCGCTTCGCCAATGCTGCGCGATCGTCGAGCTGGGCCACCCGAGCATGGCAGAAAGGCCAGAATGCGTCGGGCAACCTGCGGGTCCACCCTGTCCAGCGTCGCGCACTGCCGCAGGGTCGATTTCAACCCTCCAGGCCATGACGCTTCATCACCTCATCGAGCGGTACAGTCTGGTCTTTCCGGCCCGAATGTCGATCAGGCGCTGCTCTGCCAGATACAGATCCTCAAGATCATCCAGATACTCGAGGATGGCCTCGCGGGCATAGAAAGTCTTGGTACGCCCAGTGGCCTCTGGCCAGGGCGTCAAGGCGACTCTCCACTTCGGCAGGCAGGCGAATGGCAAGCATGGATTTGGCTCCTGGTCAAACTGCTATACAAGTATAACGTCTCCAGAATAACGCCACACATGGACCGTCAAACCAGCCTCTCGAGAGAATGGAACTGACGGCGACGGCTGCTTGCCATGATCGCGCGGAGCACTGCGCAGGATTGAACCGAAGGATGGTGCAATTCACAGGATCTGCAGCGCACCTCTGCCACCGGCCGGCGATGTTTCTGCGGTCCCTGATCCGCCGTGGCGCCCCACTGCCACGATCAGCACCGGCAACGCATCGTCCGCCAGCCCGAGCGCCTCGCGTACCTGATGCGCATCGAGCCACTCGATGGGACAGGAGTCCAGCCCCATGCCACGCGCGCGCTGCAGCATCAATGCCATGCCGGCCAGCGAGGCGGAACGGATGGCCTCATCCCGGCGTGCCGATGAATTGTGCATATGGCCTGCACGTGCATGCTCCGCCCAGGCTGCGGCCACATCGGCCGGCAGCAGACCAGCATCCACACTGGCCGCAACCGTGCCGCCAGCTTCGGTGCATCGTCCAGCATGCCACAGATCACAAAGCGCCACGGCGGCATCGACGATCTTCGCTGTCCAGGCAGCATCCCTGAGCCTTGTCTTTGCGTCCTGAGACTGCACGGCCACAAAACGCCAGTTCTGAAGATTCCATGCCGTGGGCGCGCGGGTTGCCTGCGCAACCAGTTCCTGAATGGTGTGTTCATCCAGCGTCTGACCGGGTACGAAACGGTTGGCGGATACGCGCGATACCAGCGTCTCTCTGATGGCATTGTTCATGAAATCACTCTCAAGAATAATTTTTGAAAATTCATTAAAAATGTGAATGCATGAATTCAGTCATGAGTACATCGCATCATCTCCAGGCCCCTGCATCAGCAAGGCGCCATGCCGTTTGCAGGCATCCGCACAGACCCGCAACACCCGCCAGCAGACCTCTCCTGGCCCATGATCCTCCCTCGCCGCCGCGCGCGCTCCACTGCACGCCAAACACACTGGCCAGCACGATCACCAGCCCCACCCCTGCCACGCCTGTGATCGACTGCCCAAGCAGCACCCAGCCCAGCAGTACCGCCGTCAGCGGACTGAGCAGTCCCAGCGATGCAGCCGCCTCCACCGGCAGACGGCCCAGTCCCCGAAACCACAGCGCATAAGCCACCAGCGCACCGGCCACGCACAGGTAGGCGTAGGCGCCCCATTGCACCGGTGTCAGCACCGGCAGCGGCAAATCGACCCACAGCGCCAGTGGCAGCATCAGCCCACCCAGCAGCAACTCGCCAGCCCGTCAGCGCCAGCACCGGCATGTCCATCTGCCAGCGACGCGTCAACCATACGCCCGTCGCCATGCATACGGCGCCGAGCAGCGCTGCGCCAATGCCCAGCCCATCGAACACCGTCTGCGGTGAGAGCAGCAGCATGGCCATGCCGATCACACCCGCCACAGCCGACAGCAGCGTGGCGGCCAGCGGCCTGACGCCATCCACCGCCCAGACAAGCAGCATCACGACTCAGCGGCTGCACCGAGCCCAATACCGCCGCCAATCCACCCGGCAGCCGGTAGGCCGCGACGAACAGCAGGGCCTGAAAGACACCGATGTTGAGTGCGGCCAGTATCAGCAACCGGACGAAACTGGGACAAACCACCGGCACGACGACCCTCTTCCCGGCGAAACATCCGGGGAGGTGAAGAGCAGAAGCAGCACCCCGCCGGCAGCGCCCGGATACAGGCCGCCGTGAACGGCCGGTCCGGCGGCAGCAGCTGCGAGGGTCACGATGTAGGGTCGAACCCCAGATCATGGGTGCCAGCGCAGTGAGCAGCAGATCGGGCCAGGGGAAACGGAGGAAGACATGGCGCTCCGCATTTATCTTCAATTCAAGATATATGATTCTGTCGCACCGATATCTTTAAGTCAAGATATCATGGGAGTTGAAGATCTGCTCTCATCATCAGCATGTCAGCCCCCTGACTTGCCCCTGACTTGCCCTGACTTGCACTGACCTGTCCTGACCTGTACGGATCTGCCCTGACCTGCTCCCTGTATTTGCCCCTGATTACGCCATGTCAGCTCCCCCGCATGCCGACTCTGACTGCCCCGGACACCCGGCAGCCCCTGCCACGCCCCTGCAGAGCCCTCCTGCGCCGACACGGTTCCCACGATCGGGGTATCCCACAATGCGCCCGACACCGCCCCCTGGCGCCGCGAAAAGCAACGGCTGGATGCCCATGGCCGGCATTACGCCCCAGGGATGCCGTCGACGCCATCCTCACCCAGTGGCAGCGCGAGCGCCCCGACCTGACTGCACCCCGATGGCCCCCATCGGGCGCCTCAAGCGTTGCGCCGCACTGCTGGAAGCGCGCATCAAGCCGGCCTTGCGCCCTTCGGCCCTGACGCTCTGGGAGTTCGACATGCTGGCCACGCTGCGCCGTGCCGGCGCCCCGTTCCGTCTCAGTCCCACGGCGCTTTCTCCACACTGATGGTCACGTCCGCACGATGACGCACCGGCTCAAACAGCTCGAAAAACGTGGGACTGATAGGCCGGCTGCCCAACCCCGATGACGCCCGCAGCCTGCTGGTGCAGCTCACGCCACAGGGGCTGGCGCTGATCGACCGCGCCGTGGCGACCCATGTGGACAACGAACGGCAGATGCTGGCCGCGCTGCCAGCCGGCATGGTTCACGCGCTGGACGAAGCGCTGTCCGTCTGGCTGAGGGTGCTGGAAAAACGGCCAGCAGCAGCGCTGAACATTCGAGCGTGATGCATGGTGCGGCAACACCATCCAGCGAGTCATGAACGCCTGTGCCAGCCGCAGAATACGACAGGACAACAAGGGCTGACAGCGCCCTGCAGCATGCAGCCACCCGGACAGTCAGAGTAACGCTGCCAGCCCGACAGTGATACGCTTGCGCCTCCCGGTCCGTATCCTGCCTCCATGTCGCACGCCTCGCTGCCTGCTCCTCCCTGCGCACCGTCACCCATACGCTTGCACGCGCCCTCGCCCATGCCCCTCGTGCTGCTGCCATCCCTGATGGTGGTACCAGCCCAGGCCGCCAGCACACCGGCCGCCACGTCTCCAACCCCGACTTCCGCCCCCGGCTCCCACTGCACCCGGCACCGATCTCAACCTCGTCGTGCTCGGCTCCGGCGGCCCGGAACTGACCGACCAGCGTGCGCCGGCAGCGGCTACCTGCTGCGCGAGGGAGACCGCGCCCGCTTCCTCATCGATTTCGGCCCCGGCACCTCGCAGACCTTCGAGCGGGTGCGTGCCCAGATCGCCGACCTGCATGCCGTGCTGTTCACCCACCTGCAGTCGATCACACCAACGACCTGCCGGCCCTGGTCAAGGCGTCTTCTTCTCCACCCGTAGCCGTGACCTGCCCATCTACGGCCCCAGCGGCAACGACACGGTACCGCCACCTTCCTGCAGCGGCTGTTCGGCGAACAGGGGCGTGGTCGTATCTGTCCGACTATCTGACCGGCGACGGGGACTTTGCGCTGAAGCCTGTCGTCGTGGACGCCCTGGTGCGCTTTCCCGGCCGCGCCTGCCGGCGCATTGCAGACACACACGCCGCAGCCGGCACCCTCCCAGCAACCAGCCCCTCCCATTCAGAGCCGCAAGCCGTTGCGGGGAATGACGCCTCGGCGATCCTCCTTCCTGTCCCAGCCGCACTACAGGCCACCATCCACGGCTACACCCTGACGGCCATCCCCATCACCCACGGGCTGCCGCCCTCGCTTGCCCTGGCGCATCGAGAAGGACGGCTGTGCCGTGGTGGTTCGGGCGATACCAGCAACATCGGCCACACGCTCGATGCGCTGGTCAAGGATGCCGACCTGTTCGTCGCCCCCAATGCGCCGTCCCGCAGGACAGCACCGATGCCATCGCCCTGCGCCTGCACATGCCGCCGGCCGAGATCGGGCGCATCGCCGCGACCGCCCGGCCGCGTGCGCTGCTGCTGTCACACTTCATGCAGCGTACCCGGCTCGTGAAGCAGAGCCGGGCCGAGATCGCCCGCCACTACAATGGCCCCATCCTGCTGGCCCGGGATGGCGACGCGTACCGTATCGCCGACGGCCAGCCGATCCCCCTTCCAACACGAGGGACCCCATGACCGACGCCCGTCAAGCCATCATCGAATCCGCCTGGGACAACCGCCAGACGCTCAGCCCCACCGCTGCCCCCGCCGACATCCGTGATGCCGTGCAGTCCGTGCTGGCCGACCTGGATGCCGGCGCCCTGCGCGT